>Ga0209542_10000131_pt1 | contig 188247 bp, 201 predicted proteins | sample RifCSPhighO2_01_FD_184028 | JGI IMG/M metagenome (GOLD analysis project Ga0209542, IMG submission 184028) | Soil microbial communities from Rifle, Colorado - Rifle CSP2_plank highO2_0.1 (SPAdes) (version 2) | ecosystem: Environmental > Terrestrial > Deep subsurface > Rock core/Sediment ... | reverse complement strand
ATTAAGTCCGCCGCCGTGGTTTTGCCAATGCCCGGCACGCCTGGAATATTATCGGAATTATCACCTGTTAACGCCTTGAATTCATTCATTTGGTCCGGCCGCACCCCAAAACGTTCCACCACGCGCGCCGCGTCATACAACACGCTTTCTTTAATGCCCTTGCCCATGGTGTACAATTTTATATGGTCATTGACCAGCTGCAAGTTGTCCAAGTCTCCGCTTAAAATAACCACATCCACTTTTTCTTGATTTTTAGTGGCGATGGTGGCCACCAAGTCATCGGCTTCAAAGCCTTCTTTTTCAAACATGGGCACATTCAGGGCGCGCAAGACATCTTTCATGATGGGAATTTGCGAAGAAATGCCTTCCGGCATGGGCGCGCGGTGGGCTTTATATTCTTCAAATTGTTGGTGGCGGAAGGTAGGTTTTTTAGTATCAAAACAGGCTACCACATAATTGGCCTGGACATCTTTAATGGCCTTAAATAAAATCAATAAAAATCCGTAGACCGCGTTGGTCAGCTGCCCATTTTTATTGGAAAGCGGCGGCAACGCATGAAACGCCCGATATAGCAGCGAATGCCCGTCAATGATTAATAATTTTTTTTGATCCATGCTTCATTGTAACACAATTTCCCGTTTGTTTTCTTCTAAATGTTTAAAAGTTATGGAAATACTATTCTGCGGCAATATCCCCGCGATTTTTTCCGGCCACTCAATGGCCACAATGTTTTTTGGGTTGGAAATGATTTCTTGAAAATGTAAAAATTCCACATCTTTTTCATTATCTAGCCTATAACAGTCAATGTGGTAGAAATTCTTAAATCTTAAATCATAAATCTTAAATCTCTTCATCACAATGAAGGTGGGGCTATTAACCACCTCCTCAATTCCCAATCCTTTGGCGAAACCTTGCAAAAAAGTTGTTTTACCGGAGCCCAAATCTCCGCTTAATGCCAAAACCACGGCATTTTTTTGTGTGCCGGCGGCCAGAATTTCGCGCGCGAAATTTTGGCCGACCATTTGTGTTTCTTTAAAATTATTTGTGTGGATTACTTTCATTGACTTTTAAAGATAGATGACTTAGTTTGAGAGTATGCATGAAGAATCTTTTGACTCCGGCCATGACGGAGTCCAAAAAATTATCACCGAAGCGAAAAATATCTGCATTATCCCATCACATACCAATGAGCCGGAAAGCTTGCCCGCTGCCCTGGCTCTTTTTTATACGTTAAAGGATTTGGGCAAGAATGTAAACCTGATTAACGAATCATTCCCCGAAAAACTGCAATTTTTAATCCCCTCGCTGGATTTTTTATCCCAGCCCAAAAATTTTGTCATTTCCATCCCGCGTTCCGTAGCTGATATTTCGCAAATTTACTATGAAAAAAGCGAAGACCATTTAAAAATACACCTGACCATCCAAAACAGCCGCCTCAAAAAAGAAAACATCTCGTTTTATGTTGACCAGCCCAAACCCGATTTGGTCATTACCCTGGGGGTCCAGGATTTTCAACAAGAATTAACCGGCCGGCTGGATTCCTTCGGCTTTATTTTGAACGCGCCAATCTTAAACATAGACAACACTGCTGAAAACACCAGATTCGGGAAAATAAACATCATTAAAGAATGTTCGCTGGCGGAACTGTTGCTGGAAATCGCCAGCGCCTCTACCGCTTCAAAAGAAACAGCCAACTGCCTGTTGGCGGGTATGGTGGCCTATTACGAAAATTTCAAAAGCGCCAAAACTCAGCCGGACACCCTAAAAACCGCCGCCCGCCTAATGGAACAAGGGGCCAATTATCACCACATTACCGAGAATCTGTACAAAACCACGCCCCAGCAAATGGAATTTTTAACTGAAATATTCAAGAACGTAAAAAATGAACAGGGCAGTTATGTCGCCCAGCTACAATCACAACAGTTCTTTGATTTTGGAGAAGTGGAAGCCTCGCTGGCCATGGAAAAAATCAACGGCCTGGGGCTGCAAAATAATCTGCTGGTACTGTGGAAGAGCCACGCTTCACCGGCCATGATCAAAGGATTTTTTTCATCAAAAAACGTCGCGGCGCTCCATAAAATAAACGGTAAAATGAAACAGGGTTGGGTATTTTTGGAATTCCCCGGTTCAAACATAGAAATCGTCAAAGATAAATTATTAACTCTCATACAATAATGGACCAAGAGGCAAAACAAGCCCTGGGTCAGGTGCAAATCGCCCCCCAGATAACCGAAGACATCAAAAGTAATGTAAAAACCATTGCCGATTTTGCCAAAAAAATTGATGACCAGATCGCCCAAAGCACCACAGATTTACTGGACGTGATTTTATTCGGCGCCATTGTGCTGCATGCTTCCGACATCCACTTTGAACCGCAAGAAGATCAAATCAGGCTGCGGGTACGCGTTGACGGCATCCTGCAAGACGCCCATGTGTTTGACAAAGAAATTTACCACAATCTGCTGTCGCGCTTAAAGTTGCTCAGCAAAATAAAATTAAATATTACGGACAAAGCGCAAGATGGCCGGTTCACCATTAATGTCCAAGACGCCTTAATTGAAATAAGAACCTCAAGCCTGCCGGCCGAATACGGCGAGTCTGTGGTTATGAGGATTTTAAACCCCCAAAACCTGCGATCGCTGGACACCCTCGGCCTGCGCCAAGATTTGTATGACATTTTTCTCAAAGAAATCCAAAAACCCAATGGCATGATTGTGGTAACCGGGCCTACCGGCAGTGGAAAAACCACCAGCCTGTACGCGTTTTTAATGAAAATTCAAAATCCGGAAATTAAAATCATCACCATTGAAGACCCCATTGAATATCACATCACCGGCCTGTCACAAACCCAGGTGGCTCCGGAGAAGGGCTACGGTTTTGCAGAAGGTTTAAGGAGCATTGTGCGCCAGGATCCGGACGTGATTTTAGTGGGCGAAATCCGTGATTTGGAAACCGCCAAGATTGCCCTGCAAGCTTCGCTGACCGGGCACTTGGTTTTAACCACCCTGCACACCAACAGCGCTGTGGGCGCCATTCCCCGGCTGGTGGACTTGGGCGCCGATCCCTCTTCCATCGCCTCGGCCTTAAAAATGTCTGTCGGCCAAAGATTGATACGCAAAGTCTGCAAAGAATGCGCCCTGATGCAAGCGCCCTCCGCCCAAGAATTGGCGGAACTGAAAAAAGGATTAAAGGGATTGCCCAAAGAAGTCCAGGTGCCGGATTTGGCCGGCCTGCGCATTACCAAAGCCAAAGAAGGCGGCTGCGCCGCTTGCAACTTGACCGGATACAAAGGCAGAAAAGGAATTTACGAAGTATTTTTGGTGGAAAGCAGCATGGAGCGGTTTATCTTGACCAACCCGGCCGAATCGGCCCTCAAAGAAAAAGCCGTCAAAAACGGCATGGTCACCATGTACCAAGCGGGGCTGATTGAAGTGGCACTGGGTGAAACCACCCTTGAAGAAGTGAAGAAGGTGGTTGAGGCAGACTAGCCGCGCGCGGAATTTGAAATTTACAATTTGAAATTTGAAATCAATTTGAAATATTAAATTTAAAAATATGGGAGAAAAAGTTTTGGGATCAGAAAATCCAGATAATTGGAAAGAAAAACAAGAGGGAATTCTTGAAATAAAGATTGATGAAGATATTGTTGATCGGAACATTAAGATGCTTGAAGAAAAGCAAGGTAATATTTCCTACCGTCACCGCGGAGTCTCTAGGGTGGCAGTCGTTAATGCCCAAACGGGAGAAATTGCAAAAATGAGTAATGGGGTAAAATACTCAGAGCTTAGGGAAACTGATTTTGGAATAATTATAGATATAAACTTTACAGTTGAAGATAATAAAATTGCCAAGGCTGACTTTGATGAGAGTGGACGAAATGACTTTGATCTTAGCGATCGAGCAAGGGCAAATCTCCAAGAATCTGTTAACCAATTTGGCGCAATACAAAAAAGATCAAAATCGTGACTAATTAGTTTTCTAAGCTCAAACAAAAACAGCTCTGGAGTTGGAGGCGCGTGCTATCTGGGATAGCAGTAAAGGTTTTTCTGAGGAATAGTTGAGCCGGAGCAAAACTATCCATTACTAAGAAAAGCCCATATAAGGCCTCCAACTCCACAGCTGTTTTTTTGTGGTAGTATTTTTGTGGTAGTATAGAGAAAATAGTCTCAATACAGACAATGTCCCAATAGTAGCATAATCAAGAAACTATGTCAAGTCTTCACCCATCTTTTCGGTAAAAATGGGTCTTTTATGAGATTTGGCAAAACCAAAGAAGTATGGCACAAGAAATATCAAAAAAGATGGGTGAAGACTCAAGCCCATTACCCGAAAAACCGCCTTCTGATGAACAATTTATAGATTCCGCCCTGCGCCCTAAAAATTGGGCTGATTACGTTGGCCAAGAAAATATCAAAGAAAATATCAAAGTGATTATCGCCGCGGCCAAGGGGCGTGGCGGCTCCCCCGATCATCTTTTGCTGTATGGCAATTCAGGTTTGGGTAAAACCACCCTGGCCCAATTAGTGGCTCTGGAAATGGGCAAAAAAATCCGTATGACCAGCGGCCCGGCCATTGAACGGGCGGGAGATTTGGCGGCCATTTTAACTAATCTACAAGAAGGTGACGTGCTGTTTTTAGACGAAATCCACCGGATGCATAAATCCATTGAAGAATATATTTACCCGGCCATGGAAGAATATAAACTAAATTTAATTTTAGGCAAAGGCCCCATGGCCCGCACCATGGAATTAAAATTGCCCCGTTTTACTTTGATTGGCGCCACCACCCGTCCGGGAATGCTTTCCTCGCCATTAAGAAACCGCTTCGGCGCCACCTTCCAGTTGAATTTTTATAAACCCGAAGATATTGAAAAAATCATTGAACGCTCCGCCAAGTTGCTGGGGGTCAACATTGAACCAGATGCCGTAAAAATAATTGCGGCGCGTTCGCGCTTTACCCCGCGTGTGGCCAACCGCCTGTTAAAACGGGTGCGCGATTTTGCCGAAGTCAAAAGCACCGGCATTGCCACCCGCCAAATTGCCGAACATGCTTTGGCTAGCCTGGAAGTTGATGAAATGGGCCTTGAACCAGGCGACATCAAAATTTTACTGGCCTTAATTGAAAAATTTGACGGCGGCCCGGTTGGCCTGCAGTCACTGGCCGCCGCCGCCCTTGAAGAAGAGGATACCATTTTAGATATGTATGAACCTTATTTGATGCAACTGGGATTTTTGCAGCGCTCGCCAAAGGGCCGAGTGGCTTCAAAATTAGCCTATGACCATTTGGGGATTAAATATACTAAACAGGGTCCACTTATTTAATATGAAGAGGTCTTTATTCTTATTTTTAATATTTCTTTTTTGGCCGGTTTTTATATTGGCAGCCGAAAGGGTTGATATCAATACGGCTCCTCTTGGGCAATTAGATGAAATTGTGGGGATTGGGCCGACACTGGCCCAAAGAATTATTGACGCCCGGCCATATTCTTCAATTGATGATTTGCTGAAAGTGAAGGGTATTGGAGAGAAAACCTTGCAAAATATAAAGGATCAGGGGTTAGCCACCGTAGCCCAGGCCTCGCCAGGGAAATTCGAAACTCAAAATCCGGAGACGGGAGTTCCGGCAAAGCCGGCAACTCTCGCGTCTGGCAAATCCGAAATAATATCAAATCCCGAAACACCAAAAACGTACCCTGTGGGAGTTATTGTTAATGAAATCTTACCCAGTCCGGACGGCGCCGATGAAACCAATGAATTTATTGAACTTTATAATGGCAGTGGTGGTGACATTAATCTGACCGGCTGGAAATTGCAAGACACCCAAGGAACCCAGGCCACCTACACTTTCCCGAACACCACCATGGCGGCGGGCGGATATTTAACACTGGCCCGGCCCGTCACTAAAATTCTGCTCAACGATACTGACCAAATAGCGCTGTTGTTTCCCAACGGCCAAACCGCCGACACCACTTCCTATACCAGCGCGCCCGCCAAACAATCATACAACAAAACAGGATCGGGCTGGAGCTGGAGCACCACGCCCACGCCATCAAACCCAAACAAAATTACCGTGGTAGCGGCAAAACCAAAAACCTTGCTAAAAGCCAGAAAAACTGATAATAAAACAACAGCGGCATCAACAAGCACTGATTATTTGGCAAACTTGGCCACTGCCGGACTTTCCGGGCCACTAAAAGGCGGTGGCCAAAACCCTTGGTTGCTCTTTGCGGTTGCGGGGGTAATAGCCATTGTTTCTGGAATAGCATTTCTTGTATTAAAGTTAAAGAAATAATTTTAAATTTCCAATTTTTAATTTTTAAATAATTCCTAAATTTACGGCATGTTTTAAATATTATTTAAAAATTGGAAATTACAAAATTAAAAATTCACATTATGTCAGGCCATAGCCATGCAAAAACCGTCGCGGCCACCAAAAATGCCAACGACGCCAAAAAGGGTAAAATCTTTTCCAAAATGGGAAGGGTTATTACTATTGCCGTAAAAGAAAAGGGGGCCGATGTTACCAGCAACATCCAATTGAAAGCTTTGATTGAAAAAGCGCGCGAGTTTAATATGCCCAACGAAAATATTCAACGCGCCATTAAAAAAGGCACGGGCGAATTGGTGGGCGAAGATCTTCAAGAAGTTTCATTTGAAGGCTTCGGCCCGGGCGGCATTGCCTTGATTATTGAAGGCATTACAGACAACAAAAACCGGACCCTAGGCGAAATAAAAGGCATTTTAGGGCAATATGAAGGAAAAATGGCAGGCGAAGGAGCGGTGCGCTGGATGTTTGAGCGAAGAGGGGTTATTGTGGCCGACCCTTCGACGGGTTCGACAGGCTCACCGCAGGCAGGCTCAGGGCAAGAAAATTTAGAAGAGACCGCCATTGAAGCGGGGGCAGATGACATACGCGAAAATATTGTTTACACCAAGCCCGAAGACCTGGAGGCGGTTAAAAAATCCCTGGAACAAAAAGGGATAAAAACCGAATCGGGATCGCTGGATTGGGTCCCCAAAGAAGAGGTGATGATTAGCGACAAAGACAAAGAAAAATCGGAAAAACTATTTGAAATGCTTGATGACAATGACGCGGTGCAAAATATTTACTCCAATCTCAAGGTATGATCATTTTAGGCGTGGATCCGGGCGTGGCCTTGATGGGATACGCGATTATCAAAACCAACGTCTCCAAACACCTGCGCCAGGATAGAAACGAAAAACCCAAAGTGATTGATTTTGGATGCATTACTACTACAAAATTTGATTCGCCCGGAGACAGGTTGAATATTATTCATAAAGAAATCGGAAAGTTGATTGATAAACATAAACCGGATTTAATATCTATTGAAAGCCTTTTCTTCTTTAAGAACTTAAAAACCGCCATGCCGGTGAGCCAAGCCAAGGGGGTTATTTTGTTGGCGGCAGCCCAAAAGAAGATCCCGGTTATGGAATTTACCCCGTTGCAAGTAAAGATGACTGTGGTGGGCTATGGCCGGGCGGAAAAAAAACAGGTGCAAGAAATGACCAAGCAGCTGCTGGACATGGATGGTTTTGACCATAAAACCAAGGGCCGTAAAAAAGATGACGCGGCCGATGCCCTGGGAATCGCGCTCTGTGCAGTGTTAGGAGTGCGGGATCCGAACTAAATCGATTGAGCGTCAAGATTTTGCTTTAGATGCGCGGGTTCTTGTGAGGAAGCGATGTTTTTAACATCGCTGACGAGCAAAACGCGCGCAGATGAGGCAAAATCTTGACGCCTGGAGGGAAGCGCAAAAATGGCTCATTTCTTCAAATTTTATCGGCGGCGATGTCTTGCAACATCGCCTTCTCAAAAATCCGAAAAACTGATCTCATTTTTGCGCTTCTCAAGATGATTTTAGTTCGGATCCCGCACTCCCAAGCCCCTGTGGACGAACGAGCCCTTGACAATAGTGCCTGAAAAAATATAATGGTAGAAGTTAATAAAAATTAAATCCGAAATACGAAATCCGAAATACGAAACAAATTCAAAATATGTTTCGAATTTCGAAATTCGAGTTTCGAGTTTTCAAAAGATGGAGGAGGATTTTGTAAAAAACGCCATGAACCAAGCCGATGACTTTGATGACGACGCCGTCATCCTTGGCGACGACGATGAAGAAGAGAAGGAAGAATTAGACGAAGAAGAAAAAGACGATGACAAAGAAGGGGATGATGATTTGGATGACAACCCTATTGAAGAGGAATAACCCATAACCCAAAAAAGCCGCCCGCGGGCGGCTTTTTTGGTTGATTTTTACTGAAAATTATGGAACTATAAACTCATGGCACACAAACACGCGATAGGATTTTTCAAAAAAATTCCGGCCTACCTGAAAGGCAAAAAAATGAAACTGGCTTTGCTGGCCGGCAAATACCTGCTTTTTTTGGTTTTAATAGGCTGCGGCGCCCTGCTGTTTTTATTTTTTTATTATACCTATAACTTACCCCGGCCGGAAAAGTTCACTGAAAACCCGTTCATCCAATCAACTAAAATATACGACCGCACCGGAAAAGTGCTGCTCTATGATATTTACGGGGAAGAGAAGCGGTCCATTGTGCCGTTTGATAAAATCTCCGACAACGTAAAACACGCGGTGTTGGCCTCTGAAGATGCCCGCTTTTACCAGCACGGGGGCATTGATATTGTTTCTATTATACGATCTATTTTGGTTGATTTAAAACTACAATCAGCGAAACAGGGAGCATCCACCATCACCCAGCAACTTATCAGGTCGGTCTATCTTACCCGCCAAAAAACCCTGGAAAGGAAGATCCGCGAAATTGTGTTGAGTATAGAGTTGGAACGCCGCTATTCCAAAGACCAGATATTTGACTGGTATTTAAATAAGGTTCCGTTCGGGGAAAACGCCTACGGCATTGAATCCGCCAGCCAAACCTACTTTAACAAGCCCGCTGCCGATGTTTCTATCGCCGAAGCCGCGGCCCTGGCCGCCCTGTTGCCGGCGCCAAGCTATTACTCGCCCTACGGCTCCCATAAAGACCAACTGCTCGGGCGCAAAGATTACGTCATTGCCAGTATGCTGGCGGCCGGGTTTATTGACAGCACCCAGGCCAAAAACGCCAAAGAAGAGGTGCTGGATTTTGCCGATTCGGCCACCCCGATCAAAGCCCCCCATTTTGTCATGTATGTGAAAAAATACCTGGAAGAAAAATATGGGGAAGATTTTTTAAAAGAAAAGGGGCTCCGGGTCTATACCACCTTAGACTGGGAACTCCAAGAATATGCCCAAAAAACGGTCCAGGAAGCCGACAAAACCAATATGCAATTTAACGCCAACAATACCGCCATGGTGGTGATTGATCCTAAAACCGGAGAAATATTGTCACTCATTGGTTCAAAAGATTATTTCGCAGAATCTTATCCGGCCGGCTGTGACAAAAAAACCAATGGCAACTGCTTGTTTGACCCCAACTATGATGTGGCCACTATTGGCCAACGTCAACCAGGATCTTCCTTTAAACCATTTGTGTACGCTACCGCCTTTAAAAAAGGCTATACACCTGACACGGTGCTCTGGGACGTAAAAACGGAATTTAATACCAGCTGCAGCCCGGACGGCAACAGCCTCAGGGGCGCCGATGGATCTGCCTGCTATAACCCGCAAAATTACGACGGGCTTTACCGGGGGAAAACCTCGCTGCGCTCGGCGCTGGCCCAATCACTTAACATTCCTTCGGTAGAATTGCTGTATTTGGCCGGGCTGAAAGATAGTCTGAAAGTAGCCCAGGATATGGGTATTACCACCCTAAACGAACCCGAACGCTACGGGCTGTCATTGGTGTTGGGTGGCGGCGAAGTAACCTTATTGGAAATGACCTCGGCTTATGGAATTTTTGCCACCGAAGGATTTAAAACAGACCCGGTGAGCATTTTAAAAATAGAGGATTCAAGCGGCGTGGTTATTGAAGAAAATGCCAACGAGTCAACCAAGGTACTTAGCACCCAGGTGGCGCGCCAAATTAACAGTATCCTTTCCGATAATGCAGCGCGCGCGCCGATTTTTGGAACCAACAACGCCCTGTATTTTAATAATTACCAGGTGGCGGCAAAAACCGGTACCACCCAATATTACAATGACGCCTGGACTATGGGTTATAGTCCCTTTGCTGCGGTGGGAGTGTGGGTTGGCAACAACAACAACGCCTCAACTAATAAAAAAACCGGTATTGGGCTTGCCGCCCCTGTGTGGAGAAAAGTGATGGAAAAAATACTAAAAGATCATCCGGAGGAAAACTTCACCGCACCAGAGCCCCCTAAAGCCCCAAATCCGGCGCTGGTGGGCCAAACTCCGCTCCAAGACCCTCCGCATAGTATTTTACATTACGTTGATAAGAACAACCCTCTAGGGCCAACGCCCCAAGATCCAAGCAAAGACCCTTTTTACTTATTTTGGGAAGCGGCGGTACAAAATTACCTGGGAACTTTGCCACCAAAACCAGACCAAACCCAGCCACCAAACAGCTCACCCACCCCTGCGCCAACCCCGACACCAATCCCCATATCATTACCGCTTTAAGATCGCAGTCCAGCAAAAAAGCCCCGCGGGGCTTTTTTGCTGGACTATTATTACTGCATTGATTTAATGGGCATGACCACATACATGTAACTGCCATCTCCCACCGGCCGCAAAATACAGGGACCCTCTTCCTTGCTTACATCAAACATCACTTCTGAACCTTTAATATTAGCCAGCCCGTCAATAATATATTTATAATTAAAAGAAACTTCTATGGACTGGCCGCTTATTTGAATGGGCATACTGGACCGGTTTTCACCAATATCCGGATTTTTAGAAAAAATTTCCAGCTCTTTTTTTTCGGCATTCAGGGCGATTTTCACCTCGCTCACCTTGCCCGAAAACAGCGAAGCGGTTTTTATCTGAGTTAAAAATTCATCTTTTTTCACCACGGCATTGGTTTTAAATTTGGCGGGGATAATATCCTGGTAGTTGGGGTATTCGCCGTCAATGAGCCGGGAGGTAATTTGGGCTTTGGGGTGGTTGGTTTCTTTCATAGGCAGTTCAAAAAGGGCTTGGTTTTGGGAAAAAAATATTTTCAGAATCCCTTCCTGATTTTCTAAAATAGCCATTAATTCACGGGCTGGTTTTTGTGGTAAAATAAAAGAAAATTCTTTTTTGACCGGCTCTTTGAGGGTGATATGTTTTTCCGCCAACCTAAAACTGTCTGTGGCCGCTATGGTAATAATATTTTTCAAAAAATGAAAATAAATACCGGAAATTTCCGGCCGGCTTTGTGAGGGCGAAGCAATATTAATAACCTGCCCCAGCCCTTCAAAAAAAATCTTGTTATCCACTTCTAAAAATTCGTCCCGGTTAAATTCCGGGATGATAGGAAAATCTTCAGGATTAAAACCTTTTATTTGGGTTTTTATGGCGCTGGACTCCACAGATAAATCCTGGCCCTTGGCCTCAATGGTAATTTTTTCATTAGGCAGCGAGGTAATAAGACTGGAAAGGAATTTTGCCGGTACCACCACACTTCCTTTTTTAATGATTTTGGTCAATATCCAAAGTTTAATGGCGGTTTCCAAATCTGTGGAAACCAAGCTTAAAAAAGTGTCTTCGGCTGTCATTAACATATTATCTAAAATAGGCAATGAGATATTTTTCCCCACTACCCTTTCCACTACATTAATTCCCGATTTTAAATTTTCTTTCAATATTTCAATCTTCATAATAAGTTATATTATCCACACCAACCCTATAATAGTAAATAATATATTTAATATATTATTATTGTTATTATTAATGGCTTTTTAATCTATTTTTAATCTTTTTTAATCCCAAAGTAGGATTAATTTTTTTACCTATAAATTGTGGATAAGGTGTTTTTTATATGTATAACCAGTTAGGGGAATAAAGGGGTGAGTTTTTTCTTTTTTAAAATACCTTCAAGTTATCCCCTATATTATCCACTATATACCCGCTGCTTTATTAAGTTTATTTCTTCGGTTAGTTTATTGTTTTCTTCCACTTCCCGCAAGATTTTTTTGTAGGCGTAAATTACGGTAGTGTGGTCTTTACCGCCGAATTTGCGGGCGATGGCGGGAAATGAGTATTTTAATTCTTTGCGCAACAAAAACATGGCAATTTGGCGGGGCTTTACTATTTCTTTGCGCCGCGTAACATCAAAGAGGTGTTTTTCTTCAAGGTTGTAAAATTTAGAAACCACTTCAATGATTTTTTTATAATTAGTCACGTCAAAGGGTGAAAAAATAAAGCTTTTGAGCAGTTTTTTGGCCACATCCAGGGTGGGGATATTACTGTTAATTTTATAGTAAATCAGTACACTATTGAGGGCCCCCTCCAATTCCCTGACATTCTTTTTTACATGAGAGGCGATGTATTCTAAAATTTCTTCGGGCAGTTTCAGGTTTTTTTCCTGTAATTTTTGCTTTAATATTACCAGCCGGGTTTCATAATCAGGTAAGTTAACATCTATAATCATCCCTCCTTCAAAGCGTGACCGCAGGCGCTCTTCAAGCTCTGGGATGGCGTTAGGTTGGCGGTCGGAAGATAGGATAATTTGCTTGTTTTTTTCGTAAAGGGAATTAAAGGCATGGAAAAATTCCTGCTGGGTTTTGACCTTTCCGGCAATAAACTGGACGTCGTCAATAATTAAGACATCAATAGGGGCCAGGCTGGCCTTAAATGCTTCCATGGTGTTGGACCTGATCGCCGCCACAATGTTTGAAATAAGCTTTTCAGAAGGAATGTATTTTACCTTCTTTTTTTTAGGGTCGCCGGCTATTTTATTGCCAATAGCCTGCATAAGGTGGGTTTTACCAAGCCCCACCCCGCCGTAAATAAACAGTGGATTATAGGCATATCCAGGATTTTCACAAACCGCTTGGCCGGCGGCGTAAGCCAGGTCATTAAAAGAGCCCACCACAAAATTTTCAAAGGTATACCGGGGGTTTAAATTGGTTTCTTTATTAACTTTAAACTCGTCAAATTTTAACTGCTCCGCGTCTATTTTTTCAATCTCTTTTTGGGGCTGGCTTTGGGTGGGCAGGCTTCGCAGGGCTTGTGGGTTTATTACAAATTCCAATTCTTTAATACCCCCATCAATGTCACGCATGGTTTTGAGCATGATTTTATAGTATTTGTTGCTCAGCCATTCTTTAGAAAAGGCATTGGGAACCGAAATAACCACTTTTTCATTTTCTTTTTGGGAAATTTCGGTATTTTGAAACCAAGTGGCAAAATTGGCCTTAGATATGGAAAGTTGCATTTGGGCCAGCACTGATTGCCAGAGTTCGTTATTGTTCATGGATACGGTTATCGCCAAGCGCGCAAAAATAATAGTATATATAAAAATATCAATCTTAAAGCCAAGAGTCAAATGAGGGGAAAATGCCCCCATCTGTTATTAAGCTGTGGATAACCTGTGTGGAGTGTTTTTGGGCAGACGCACAATACATTTGACCAAGGGCGCATTTTCTAGTACACTAACAATATTATACAAAATTAATATTAAATACAACAACTATGAGCTTCACCTATAACCCAAAAAAGAAGAAAAGGGCCAGGACCCACGGTTTTTTGAAGCGTAAAAAAACCAAAAGCGGTAAGCAGGTGGTGGCGCGCAGGCGGGCCAAAGGAAGGGCAAAGCTGACTGTTTAACCTTATGCTCCCCAAACAAAATCGGTTAACCAAAAAAAAAGATTTTGACGCGGTGTTTGGCGCGGGCAAAAGTATTAAGGGGAATTTTTTAATCGCCAAAGTTTTGGACAGTAATTTGCCAGAAAGCCGGTTTGGGTTCATTGTCAGCAAGAAAGTTTCCAATAAGGCCACTGTGCGCAATAAGGTTAAGCGCCAACTGCGCAGTATTATTTCTGCTGCCACAAAAACAACCCCGCCCGCCGACGTTGTGTTTATCGCCCTGCCGGGAATACAAAAAAAAGAGCTTTTTGAGTTAAAAGAAAGTGTGGATCATTTATTTAAGAAACTATAATAATGTTTGGTTTTATTGCTGATATTTTTAACGCCGCCCTATACTACCCGCTTTTTAATTCCCTGATTTTTATTTATAATTACCTGCCCGGCCATGACTTCGGCCTGGCCATTATTTTACTGACCCTGATTATCAGGGTTATTTTGTACCCGGTTGCCGTAAAGGCTTTGCATTCCCAGAAAGCTTTGCAGGCCCTTCAGCCCAAGCTGCAAGAGATACAAAAAAAGTATAAAGATGATAAAGAAAAACAGGCCAAGGAAACCTTAGAAATGTACCGTACAGAAAAGATAAACCCGTTTAGCGGCTTATTGTTGGCGCTGGTGCAAATTCCTATTCTCATTGCCCTTTATCAAGTGTTCTGGCATGGCCTGCGCCCTGAGGCCCTGGATCATTTGTACAGCTTTGTGGCAAACCCGGGCCAGATTAACGCCATGTTTGTTGGTTTGGTGGATTTAGCAAAGCCAAACATTCCCCTGGCCTTTGTGGCAGGGCTGTTACAATTTTTCCAGACAAAAATGCTGTTGCCGGCCCAGGATAAATCTAAGCCCAAAGACACCACCATGGCCACCATGATGCAAAAACAGATGGTGTATTTTTTCCCCTTCATCACCGTCATTATTTTATGGAAACTCCCCTCTGCCCTTGGTTTGTACTGGATTATCAGCGGCGCTTTTTCCATTGTCCAGCAATACTTCATTCTCAAACAAAAAGATAGGGTCTAGGGGCTAGCGTCTAGGGTATAGTAAAACCCTAAACCCTAAACCCTAAACCCTAAACCCTAAACCCTAACTATGATTACCAAAGAGGAATTGGAAATAATAAAAGGTTTAACGCAAGAACTGTTGACCAATATGACCGTGGATGGTTTTACTCTGGATGTGGTGGAGGGTGTGGCGGCCGATGAAACTGTTGACTCGGCTCAGGTGCGTGTTACGCTTTCAGAACCCCAGTTTTTAATAGGCGAAAACGGCAAAACCCTGTTAGACCTTCAGCGCACCTTGCGCATGCTGGCCACCAAAAAGCTTGGCCGGGCCTGCCACATTCTGCTTGATATTAATAACTACCAGGCCCAAAAATTGGCTTACTTGAAAAAAACAGCCAACGAGTTGGCCGACCAGGTTTCACTCACCAAAATCAGCAAAACCCTGCCTCCTATGAGTTCTTATGAACGCCGGATCATTCACGCCGAACTTGCCGGGCGTGATGACGTGGCCACGGAAAGCCAGGGGGAAGGCCTTGATCGGCGGGTGGTGATTACCCCCAAGTGAAACCAAATCAGTAATAAAAAAGCGCTCCGATGGGCATCGGAGCGCTTTTAGTCACCAACATTTTTATGACCTGTCGCAAGTTTGCTTGGGCATGGGAATAATAAACATGTCATATACCTTTCTTCTGGAATTGAAAATCCAACGATTATTGTTTGATACAAATTCACCAAAGTTATTTTCTTGGCAAGTATACACTTGGCAAACATTATCGCGAAAACCGTTTTCATCTTCACTATAAAGCACTGTTCTGAAAGCTCCGGTACGGGGTGACCTTATAAATTTCAAACACTCTTTACTGGTATCACATTCTTCTGGAAGGGGGGTGGTGTTGGGATTTAGGAGATACCCTGCTTTAATAAAATAATTAAGGCTTCCACCATAAAGATCAGGCAAATGGTAAAGGCGCTTGTTTTCGAGCGTGAAGTCATTCGGCAGTACTTCATTATAGGTAGCTGCGCTTTCAAACCTGATTTCTCCGGATGGGTATTTATCTGCCGGAACATGCTTGAACACATAGGCAAATTTGGGACCCTCATTATTCGGCGATTCATTAAAAGTTGGTACAGGCTTAGAAACTTCTTTTATTATTTCATTACCAGTGGGAATATCTTTATTTAAAATAGGTTCGGTACACGCTCCAACAGCCGCTTCGCTTTGGTTTAAAATAGTCCCGTATTGTTCTTGTTCACTATTTACAATTCTCATGCAGGTGGGCACCTGGAGTACGCCTTGTCTGGGTTGACACGTGTTCGTATTAGTATCATTCCCTTCGCCCCAATCATCACCACCTCCACCAACTTCGCAATCAAAAGGCTCTATTATTGAACTTCCAGTATATAATTTAGAGTTTATGCTGGTATAGCTCGCGCCCGTGGCACTTGTAAGTCCAGTGGTTACCGGGTTTTCCTGGCAATTTTCTTTTAAATAAAAATAAACGCCAGGTTTTTCATATTCCCACTTATAAGATTCTACAACACCTGCATCTACAATGACAAAATTATTGTCATTCTTATTGCATTTTAAAAAATATGTTCTTACATTGCCGCCAACCCCATTGGCAATTCGATCTATTTGAAAATTTTTGTTAGCATATACCGAAACCATAAGCCTGGTGCCATCTTTGCCGCTGGTGGGCGGGGTGCACCTATATCTAATACGGCTTGTTGCAGTATCGCCATGCATTGTCGCCATGCCAAATGCTGAAACACCGGTATTGTATGAAAAATCTGTGGTTTCTCCTATGCTTGGATTCTCTTGCGGGGCGAGAAATGTTTTTTTGCACCGAGCTTCAGTGCAGGGGCCGCGCCCAGGATTAGGGAAACCTTCAAATGTTATCTGAGTATATTGAACATCTAAAAATACCCCATCAGGGTCAGATTGGGGTAGTGCTTGGGTGCTGGGGTTAACAAGGTTGGGATTAATCGTCATCATAATAATAAAAGAAGCAAATAAAAGGACAATCCCCAAAACTGCGGCCCATAAGCCTTCTTTGGCTTCATTTATTTTTTCCGGGCTGCCCGCAAATACCAGTATTTGCAGGCCGGAAATAACCAAAATAACAACTGCCAGTATGCCGGATATAGCAATGGCAAAAGCAAAAAAATATTCTATATATTGAAGCAGGGTTGAGTCTGAGGTTATTTCAAAAGTCCCTATTTTAGGATAAGTTACTTCAAGTGCCAGCGCCGGTTGAGCCATTGAAACCAGCAACATGGTTGCCGCAAATAACAAGATATATATTGAATAATTTCTCTTCATTAATCTAGTGTTTTATAAACAATAATGGTCCACCCCGGCCAAAATCCCCCGACAAAAGGAATTAACTCTACAATATAATTCCAAATAAAGGTTTTAAAGGTTTTTTTTGCGAATTCCTTTGGATTTTTTACCAAATCTTTCGCTTGCAGGGTTTTAGCTTTAGGCGCCAGGGTATTTTTATCCGTTGATAGTTCTTTTTTGGGCGGCACCGGTTTTTCTTGGGGCTCTGCACTTTTTTGCTGGCCCACGGAACTGCCGCTGCCCCGCAATATCATCCATAGCCCAATAATCGCCCCCCCGATTATTTCAAGTATACCATAGTCGTCAATGCCAACCCAAGTTCCCAGGCAAAATATAATAAAACCCACCAAATCTAGCACCACTGCTATGGGTAGTATTAAAATTGCCTCTGGCGACGTCAAATTTTTCATCTCTGCTTTAGGGTATAGGGTCTAGGGGTTAGGGTCTAGACGGCTACGCGTTATTTTCTAATTTTTCTATCATAGTATTTAACATTTTCAATACTTCTTCTAGTAATAATTCGGCGGGCTTATAATCCACGCTTTTGTATAAATCTTTTGCAATAATTATTTGTGTTTCCAGTTCTGTGGAAGATCCAAAGCTGATCCTTAAAAACTGTAAATACTCTTTTATGTTCTTTCTTGAATATCCTTCGGCAATGTTTGATGGTATAGATACCGCCGCGCGTCTCATTTGAGAAGATAGTCCATAAATCTCATTTTGAGGAAAGTTACTAGTAAGAATATAAATTTCCTTTACTAATTTAATAGATTTTTGCCAAACAATAAGTTCTTTATGTGATTTTAACATCAGGATGTTGCGTTTTTGGTTTTACTAGACCCTAAACCCTATCCCCTAGACCCTAATTGTCTTCGCGCTTCTTTGATTTTTTCCACTTCACCGGGGTTGGTGGTAATAATCTGGTCTTCGGTGTAGCTGGCTTTAACACTCATAAAGACATGTTTTTTGCCGGCAAAAAAGAGCCCTTCGCCTACCGAAGCCTCGGTCAAAAGCATTTTTTCCTGTTCGGTCAGGTCAAAGGTTTTTTGCAGTATTTCAATGGCCGCCGGAGATTGTTTAAGTAATAGTTGCAGTGAAGAATTAGTAATAATGGCTTTGCCGTAGCTTGAGCGCATGAAGTCTTCAATGTCTTGGGTGATGGTGGTAACCCCCAGCCAATATTTGCGGCCGCGCTTGACCAGACCAAACAAAAATGAAGCGCCATCTTCAGATTGCATTAGCCACCAAGCCTCGTCCACCACCAAAATTCGCTTTTTCAAATTAGTGCGCACAATGTTCCAAACATAGCGCATAATGATATACAGGGCGATGGTTTTGAGCGATTCTTCCATGTCACGAATGCCAAAGACAATAAAATTCTTATCAATTTTAAGGTTTGACCTTTGGTTGAAGAATCCGCCAAAGGTTCCGGTGGTGAATTTTTTAAGGCGTCGGGCCAGGCTTTCGGCCCCGGTCATGTTTTCCAACACTTCGGCAAAATCAGACATGATGGGAATGTTCTCCTGCCATTTGGCCGGGTCGCTCTGCGGGGTAATGTCACGTACGGCGTAAGTTTCTGTGATGGCTTGGTCTAAAATACTGTCTTCTTCGGCGGTTAAGCCGCCCAGCATGATGCGCAGCAGCCCCACCAGGTTAATGATGTTTGAGCGCAAAATATCTTCGGGGCTGTCGTCCGGGCCGGGCACCGGTAGGTCAAAGGGGTTGACATGGTTGCCCGAAGTAAGGGAAATTTTAAAGAAGTCACCCCCCACCCCGTCTGCCAAAAATTCATATTCGTTTTCCGGGTCAATGACAATCACATCTACGCCCCACATCAAATAGCGCAAAATTTCCAATTTTATGGCGTAGCTCTTACCGGATCCTGATTTAGCGAAGACAACCATATTTGCATTCTCTAACGTGAAACGGTCAAATAACACTAAGGAATTATTGTGGCGGTTGATGCCGTATAAAATGCCTTCATTGCTGCTTAGGTCAAAGGAAACGAATGGGAAGGTGGTGGAAAGCGGTTCGGTGTCCATGGGCACGTTTACGTCCAGCAAATCCATGCCGTAAGGGCTGGTGGATATAAAGCCCTCTTTTTGTTTAAAGATAGCTGGCTTGATGTAAATCAGCCGCGATTCAAAAATAGACCGGAAGGTGCTTTCGGTTTCTTTTAACTTTTCCGGAGTATCTTCATAAACCGTAATATACAACCCGAAGCGGAACATTTTTTCCTGGGCGGTGATGATTTTATCCCGTAGGTTTTCAATGTCTTGGTAGCCGGTTTCAAGAGCGGGATCGCGGATCAACCCCTTTTCCTGCCGCTCTATTAATTCTGAAGACACCTGGGTAATTTTTGAACGTAATTTTTTTAAGATAAGTTGGCTGGAAACTGGGTGGATGAAAAAGGAAATGTCCATGGGCACATTTAAATTGATGGCAGGTGAAAGCCAGCCCGTGTTTAAGTAGCGCGGATACGAAAAGATGAAAAAAGACTTGGCAATCTTTTCGCCCAGTTTTATGGAATCCTGTCCAATACCAATGTAGGGCGGGGCAATGATGTCGCGGATGTTGATGGTCTCCTGCTCAAAAATCTTTTCTTCAGCTTCAATTTTTTTCTTAAAAAATGCCATAGCTATTAATTTTTAATTTCCAATTTTTAAATAATATTTTAATTTGCTAATTTTTAAGCGCGTGGTATTTTATAAATTTTAACATTAAAAAATTATTTAAAAATTGGAAATTAAAAATTTATTTCAATAATTCAGGCAGTATTTCCGGGTAATATCCCACTTCTGCTTGGTCGGGGTGGTGCATGGCCCAAAACAGTTCAATCAGTTCCGGGGTGGTCAGGGGCATGACATCCAGCCCGCAGCGTTTTAGTCCCATAGCCAAGAATTCCATCCTTTGCCACAGCTGGTTTTTGCATTTTTCAAAATCTTCATCGCCCAGCTGTTGGTTTTTGTTTTTATTTTTTTTAAAAATATCAAATAAGCCAGATTTATTAAGGGCCGCCCCCGCCCCTAACGCCTCGGTCAAGGTGTAGGGGACCACCACGTAAAAACTTTTGGTCATGATGTTATCACCCTGTACCAGTTCTTTGATAAAATCCGCGTATGAAGAAGTTTGCACTTTCAGCAATTCATTGGTTTGTTTTTCTGCCAAGTTTTTAACCGTGTCCAAATAGGGGGTGATGTTGACATTGCGTGATTGGATGACAATTTGGCAGGAAAAATCCAGGGAATTTAAAAAACTCTGATAGGCGTAAATAATGGAAGACTGTTCTTCGGAAGATTTTAAGGCGAAATTCAAGGAAGAAACCATCAAAATTCCCCGCAAGCCGTTATTTTTCAACACCAAAACCCCCTCGCGGATGTCTTTGATTTCTAAAAAATCCTGTGTAGCGGAATCCATGATGATGGATTTTCGCGGAATCGCGCGGAAATTAACGCGGAATCACGCGGAAAGCCTTTAATAGTTTAGTGAATTATTTCTTGCTGTATCATACACGCGCCGAATGATTTGTGCTTTGCCGGGTATGCCGAAATTTATTAAAAAACCTAACTTATAGTTTGTGCTTTTAAGATATTGCCAGAATTGCAATGTGTCTTCTTTGGTAATAAATGATTTGGATTTTAGTTCAACAATAATGGCTTCTTCAATAAGGAAATCTGGAATATATGTGCCGACATTGGCGCCATCAAATATTACTGGCAGGCGTTTTTCTTTTTCTATTTTTAATTCTTCTTTTAGTAGCGCTATGTAAAACGCTTTTTGATAAACGGTTTCTTTGTGGCCGCATCCCAATTCTTTGTAAACATTAAATACTGCCTTCCTAATTTTATATGACTCTTTTTCATATAATAACATATTGTATTCGTTTTATTCCGCGTCTTTCCGCGTAAGATTTCGCTTCGTTTCGCGGCGATAATCAAATTATCGCTTTGTTTCTACTATTTTCTGTATCTGTTGTAATCTGCTGGGTCGTAAAGTTGAGTTTAAGGGCGGTCGCGCAAGAGTCTCTGGGATGTTTTTTATTCCGCGTTTTTCCGCGTAAGATTCTGCGTTATTCCGCGGCGTTTCTTTGCGTTCCCAGGTGTAGGTTTTGGCGCCCAGGCTAAACCCTAAAAAGTTCAAAAATATTTTTATCAGTGACATGTTGTTAATTTTCACAAAGGCGATGGTGCCCACCAGGGCCGCCACCAAAAGTGCCGTCAAAATGAAAAAATAAAACGGCAAAATATAATACAGTAAAACAATAACCGCCCCGCCACCCACCAGCCACCAAAACTGCCGGAAGGTGAGGAAGGAAATGATTTTGCCCTCTTCTTCTATAAATTGTGGAATGGGATATTGAGGCATTGCTTAGGGTGTAGGGTCTAGGGGTTAGGGTCTAGGCGGCTACGTTATTATTTCCTAATTAATAGATAATTATAGCATATTAAAACACTTGGCAAGCGCACAGATTATTCACTATTGACAAGGGCGTATGAGTATGATATGGTTAAGTATTAACCCAGATGTTCTGGGTCGTCCTTTGAAAACTATCTTTTCCCATTAAACTCTGCTTGGGGCAGAACATTTAATTGGGAATTTTCTGGAAGGAAATAGCCATGTTTCGCTCCATTCTTCGGTCGGTAACTTTCTGGTCTTTTGTGGCAGTTCTTGCAATCCTTTTAGCGGTGATTTTCATCGTCGACTGGGATTCGTTCACCTGGCTCGGTTGGCTCATCTTTTCGCTTGGGTTGATTGCTCCTGGGGCAGGATATTACCTTGTTTTTTTCCTAGCCAAAGCAAACATCCTGTGGACCATCGTGGACAAAGGTTGGTGTAAGATTGTTCTGGTCTGGGGAGACTATGGAAAAACCATTGGACCCGGACTGAGATGGATTGGTCTGCCCGGCACCCACTCTCTTTACAAACGCAAGATGACGTTTTTCAAGAGTGTGACTGACAAAGACGGCAGGGCTCAAGCCGAGCCTCATGATGACCCGGACATCAGTAGCTTTAAGACTACTGACTACCCCTACGCTCTCCCCTTTCAAGATGAAGAGGATAGCCATGGCTTGCCCCTGTCCGGCACTTTGGCGGTCATTGGTGTTATTGAGGATTACGGTAAGGCCTTTTTTAAGGCAAGCGACTGGTACTCAATTGTGAACAGCGAGGTCATGCCTTGCTTCCGCAACGTTCTGGCTCAAGTTTCGTATGACGATGATATCGTTGGGCGGAATAAGAAGGAGGAGCAGGAACTGCAAACTTTCTCTACGCGCTTGTGGGAAAGACTGAACAACAAGGAAGGTGACAAGGATTCGGTTTTGGACGGACTACTTAATCTTTACGGTATCAAAATCAAGTCAGTCCAACTTCGAAATGTTGACCCACCACCAGATTGGCGTGCCACCACTCTCGCGCCCTACAAAGCGCAGAGAGAGAAAGAGGCCGCTAAACATCAAGCAGAAGCAAGCGCCATATTGTTTGATGACACCAACCAAGCTTTGAAAACTTGGCGGGAAGCCCACCCCAATGCTACTCCAGACCAGATTCGTGAAAAGCAGGAAGAGCTTCGTCAGCGGTCTCTTGCCAAGACTCCCGGATATCAACAAGTCCACATCAAGGGGCTTGAAAACGCTACCACCGCAGTTGTTGGGGGTGGAACTGGTGGTACGGGCATTTTGGTCGGTGGGTCTGGAGGTGGCCAAAACCAGGGCGGTGGAAAGAATCGCAAAGGCAAAAAGGGAGGCCAAAAACCGCGACCACCCAAGGATGACGACGATGACGATGATGATGAAGATGAATTGTTTGATTTGAAAGGGGGGAAATAACGCAAAAAGGTTGGACATAAGTCCAACCTTTCTTTATTTATAAATGCTATTCAATAGCTTCTTTGTATGGGTCTGGTTGTTTCTCCTGTTTCTGCTGAGGTGCTAGTTTTTCACTATTTGGAATGATCAACTTATTTTCTTTTTGCATGGCTTCAGCATTATCTTCTACATCAGTAATGCTAGGATTTTTTTTGTAGGGCATAGCAGACGCTTCTTTATTTGCACCAGCAGTGCTTTTATTTCCACGTATTTTATTTAATAACGCTTCCTTATATTTTTCTTTATCGTAAACAGAATTTTCTTCATTTGCATTCGTTATTTTTGCAAAAGTAATGATTTTTTCGTGTATGGCCCGTATTATTTTCATAGCAACCTCTTCAGAGATTTCAAGATGTTTTACTAAAAATTCAACTAATTTTTCATCAGGTATTTTTTTCTGTAAAACAACCGAGATAGTATCTTTCAATATAATTGCCCTTGATTCACCACCTTGCGTTGATTTTCTTGAAGCTTCATCACTGCTTTCTTCTAAATTATTATCTTTTAGTATTTCATTGATAATTTTCTCTATTATGGTAGTTTCTGGCAATTCAAAAATTATCTTTGCATTTAACGATTCGTCTGATTCTTCTTTATATATAGTATCTTTTAATCTCCCCTTTGCCCATTCTTCCGCAGAAACTCTTTTAGACAGGTTAATGATTTTTTCTTCTATAACTTTCGCTATATCCTCTGCTGTTGGCAATGGCACCTTTAATTCTTTTTGTAATAAAGTAGCCAAGTTCTCCTTTTGTGTTTTTCCGTTAATAACCTCTATCGCCGAATTTAATATAGCCTCTTCTTTCAAGGGCTCATTATTTTCTCCAAATAGTTTATCCTCAATTTCTTGATCGGTATCTTTGATGCCGTGTTTTCTTAGGATATCTGAAATTATCCCCGAAGTATTATCTGGAAATACTATTTTTTGTTCGTTATTTTCTTGCATGATTAAATTATTCTATTTTTACTTAAAGTCAGGTCGTCGTATTTTTCTCATGATTTCACCAATACGCATGCGTTCTGGTGAGCCGGCGGGCAATGTTAAAAGCAGAGCTCGAATATCTTTAAACTCTTGAGACTGGTCTGCGAGTGACTTGCTTGTATCTCGTACATATTTTTTAATCTCGCTAACTAGGTTTGGTCCACCTCGCTTTCCAATTTGTTCTATCTGGCTGTCGCTTAGAACTGAGAGCACCTGGGCTGATATTGCCTCTTTAGGAAGCTCTGCAGCTTTGGAGGGGGATAATTTCCCTACTGTTTTCGCTACCTTTTCTTTGATAGCATGTTCCTTGGCTTGTATAGTGGCTGAAGCAGATGGGATGTATGTTTGCTGGTATTCTTTCTTCTTTCTTGCTATTTCTTCCTCTAGCAAAATTTCCACCTGCTTATCTGTGGCACCAACATTTTGAAGTCTTACTACATTTTTCATGCCATCTTTTTCGTTCTCCAGCCTATCATCAATAGCTTTGTTACGTACTTCTTTTTCGGATGTTGGAGAATATCCTAAAGCCCTCTGCCTGACAGTGTTTTCGTGTATTTTCTGTTGAGCTACTTTAACTTCAAGATCAGAGAACGTGCGGTGTTCTGCCAATCTTTTTGCTTCTTCCGGGCTGGTTCCCGCTGCCTCCAGCGTTGCTCTTTCTTCTAATACGAGCGACTGCTCTGCAGTTTGTTCTGCGGCCGATCTTTTCTTTCCCATAACACCTTTAAGCCCCGGCACCTTTCTTAGTATTCCCTGTGATATTGGATTTTTATCTTTTGCTCCCGTTAAGAGTTCGGGATTATTTTTTGTAATAGCATCTTTGCTGGCCCCATAAGCAACGGCATGGGATGCAACAGATTCTCTCTCGCTGACATCAATCATATTGAATTTATTCTCTTTGGCCAGCATGGCCGCCGCCGCCGCTTTTTCCTCTCGCACTTTCTCAGAAGTCATTCTTCCTATTGGCGTTGCTGCAATTTCTGCAAGCTTTTCATGATCATCTTTTGCATAAGCTAGTCGCTTCTTCGCCTCTTCTAGCCTATTCCCCTGTCTTGCTTTGGTGGTTCCTTGATCTATGGCGCCTATTCTCTCGCCAAAAGAGGTTGCTCTATCTACTACTGAATTTTTTAATCTTGTTAGTTGTGTTTTATCTGTTGCAAATTTACCGGTCCATCCACCAACCTTTTTGGCTGTTGAAATTGCCATTGTTCCACCCATAGCCGAAATTTGTAGCGAGAAAATAAAACCAATGATTAAAAATACTCCCGGCACTAAAAACCCTAAAAGATTTGCAACGCTATTGCCAAGTCCAGCAAGGCCATTCCCCGTGAAATTTAAGGGAGCGGGCCTATTGAGTTGTGCTACCACTAATTGACCAGAAAGATTAAGGAAAAAAGCTCCAGGAATACCAATAAAGACCCACTGCGAAAAATTACTCCACCACATATCCCATACTTTCTTTGTTGCAGGAAAAACATAGCATACAAAAGCCAGGGGTGATAAAATGACCAATATCCAAAGTGCCATCATTCGGAAGAGAAATAAAATAGCAAACAAGCCATAAGCGGCTGTTTTTAGTATTCCTACAACCGCCATAGACAAAACTACTAAGGCAAAACTCATTACACTTACGCCGCCAGATTCGACGCTACCATTATTATTTACACCCCTACTTAAGGCGTCAGCGGAGGACTGGAACTCTCCCATAAATGTTTGATTCACATCTAGGAAATTTTTCATAACTATATGTGATGCGTCAATTGCAACTCCGCATATTATCAAAGAGAAATTGATTAAGAGAGCAGCTATTATGAGTTTTGCCAACAGGGCTTTTGCTTCATATTCTTTAAAGCGCAATATGGTGGCTAGCGCTATTGCAATAAAGCCAAGCACCACAAGGATATTGGCAAAATCTCTTACGATGGGCCACCCCAAAGCAACTGCTGAATTTTCAACTGGGTCAAGGCTAGTATAGCTAATGCGATCTATTGTAAACCCAATAATCCATTTAAGTGTTTGATTTACGATCACTTGGGCAATTAAGACTAGATATCCAAGTAGCGAAATGAGTCCTTTTACTGCATAACCTATATTGCAACTAACAGCATTTAAAACGCCGCAATCTTCAGGGGCAGCATTTGAAATGTTGGGCATCACAAGACCTATAAGAGTAAAAAATAATAAAACAGCAAACAGGGGTGCTTTTTTATTTTGATAGATAAATGAAGGGAATTTATACATAAAACATTTTTTCATTATATCATGAATTTGAATGTCAATAATTAACAGGTAATCCACAGCAATAGCCTTTAGCAAGAAATTTTTATTTTTAAGTATGAAAAAAGACTTTGATTGGGCGTCAAAGTCTTTATTGAGCAGTTCCACTATGGAACCCTAAACGAGTTTGCCAAGTTGTCTCCATTTTTGTTGTAGCCATCCATGACTTCTTGTTCAATCTGCTGGGTTTTTTCCCTTCCTTCTGGGCTGGTAGCTTTCGTGTCCGCGAAAGCCTTGACGCCGAAGTAGGTGGCTGTTCCCGCGACGGGAATGCCTACGAACAAGAGCGCAATCGCCAGAAAGGCGAAGGCAATCCAGTGCTTTTTCGCGAAAAGCACGGCTTTGGCGAACAGGTCGACAAGTTGATCGGTTTGCCCAGTTTTTTGGGGCACAGAGGCGGTGCCGATGGCCATGGAAATTCCCCTTTCGAATGAGGAGGTGAAAGAACTGTGATTTCGGGAGACGAGAATTACGAAACCCCATTTTAAAAGAGTTTCGGGGTCTTTTCCCAAAATTTAGGCTATAAGTTCGCTATAATTTTTAGGCGGAGCCTTTGGCTAAGCCTAAAAATTCTATCAAACTTCTATCTCTAAATTTTGGGAAAATACCGCCGAGGGGTTTCGTAATTCTCGTCTCAGGGCGACAAAGCCCCTTTTTGTACTGCCTTCATTTTATCACATCAAGGCCTGGTGTCAAGAGGCCGATTTTGGTGTAGTGTGTCTAGGGGTTGGGGGAGGTCTGGATTGTTAAAGAACCAAGTAGTAGCGCAGCTTCCCCCATTGTAATTTTTTTAGTTAAATTATTGATTAATTTTTTGCGGAAAATGGAGTGGCGGCGGTTTTGCCGCGGCAAAACCGCCGCGCAAGTTCGGCCCAAGAGTAGAGTCTAATAAACCGCCACACCCGTATTGAGAATCTCCTGGATAATAGGATTATAGGTGTCTTTTAGGTCTTTGGGATTGAGGGGATAGGGTTCTATAAAAGTATTGACCCGCGAAGCTTTTTTGAAAAGCTCCTGCATTTCCACAACATCGTCTTTGCCGAACATTTTTGAAACAACGCCCACGTCAATGTCGCTATCGGCCCGGGCCAATCCTTTAGCGTAGGATCCAAACACAATCAAAAAATCAACCGTCATTCCCGACGCCTGCAAGGTTTTTTTGAATTCATTCACGGTTTTTAAGATATGTGCGGGTAATTTTTTTTTAACCATGTTATGAGATTTTTTGTTTCAGTAATGTAGCTTTGAGCATATACCCGAGTAGCTTTTTTATAAAAATTAGTTTTGTAATCGTCATATCGGGCCTTGATATTGAACGTGGTGATTTCTGATAATAAGTCTTTTTGTTCTCCGCTTAAGGTGAAGCCAGCTTTATTGGCAAGTCGCACTAAATTATGCTCTAGTGGCGCTGACTTTTTACTGTGCTTGACGATAAAACTTTTTAACAATTTTTCTAATGAGAGGTGGCAGAAAAACAAGGCGTAGGAATATTTTTTAGACTTGAAAAGATACTGCGCTACCGCAAAATCGTTTTTTGAAGATTTCTCCCAATACTGTATTAACGGAAGAGTATCCATGATGAAATAATAGCACGTTAGCCAAAAATATTCAATTTTCACCTAAGGGTGAATTTTTGGTTAGGTTTTGCCAGTCTTTGAGGCTCAAGGTCTCTGCCCGCTGGGTGGGTTGAATATTATTGGCTAAAAGCCATTCGGTTATCCCCTTTTTATTCCCCTTTAATTCTTTTACCAAATTCCCACCTAGTTGCTTTCTTGGTTGGGAAAAGCCGGCCCTTACAATTCTAAAGAATAAATCAGTGTTAATTTTTCCGCTTGGTTTTGCGTCATTCCGCGATCTTATGGCAATGATGGCAGAATCCACATTCGGCACCGGCCAAAAACAGCCTTTTGAAACGTAAGAAACTATTTTAGCCTCCGCATAAAATTGCACTGAAACTGCTAAAATACTCATGTCTGGCGGGCGAGCCACGATGCGTTGAGCCACTTCTTTTTGCAGCATGAGCACCATGTGTTCCGGTTGCCTTGGTGTTTCCAAAAATTTTCTAATCAATGGAGATGTAATATAATAGGGAATGTTGGCGATAACCTTGTAAGGGGCTAGGGTATAGGGGCTAGGGTCTAGTTTTAAGGCATCGCCTTGGACAATTTCAATATTCTTAAAGTCTTTCAGGGTTTTCCCCAATATATCCACCATGCCGGCATCTTTCTCTATGGCAATCACCTTTCTCACTTTTTGAGCCAGGGCTTGGGTTAGGGTGCCGATACCGGGGCCAATTTCTAAAATAACGTCAGTTGGTTGTAAATTTGCCGCTTCCACAACCTTGGCCAGCGCATTTTTGTCTATTAAAAAATTCTGCCCCAGCCGTTTTGAGGGCACGGCGCCATGGCTTGCCAATAATTCTTTGATTTGTGATGGGGGAAGAAGATTCATTTGGGTTGAGTATAGCAGATTTGACAAAAATAAAAAGGGTTGTAGTACCTATTGACCGAGGTGCTTGGAAATGATATTTTTAATGTAATATTAACATTTTGTAACAGATAAGGTTTCTTGACGAATTGTCTATATTTTCCGGTAAAAAACACATAAAGAAAAACTCTGGGGATTTTCACAAAAATCCTTTTTTATATTTTGGCAGCATATCAATGATATTGCTGGGCATGCTGTTTTTTGGTTCCGGCACATTGGCCCAGTTGGATAGCAATAAGCTGATGGTGCTGGCCGATATTTCTCCTGAAAACACGCCCGATAACGGCGATTTATATTTTACCCAGCAAGGCGCCGTTGCCATGGAAACCCCTGAGTTAAAGATAGCCGATAGTTTTGTGTACGGCGTTGCCACTCCCAGCATAGTTAGCCCTCAAACACTGGGGGCTATTATGGGGGGCGCCAATCAAGATCAAAACCGCAATGAGATTATTGATTATGAGGTAAAGCCGGGCGATAGCTCCGCCAGCATTGCGAGCGATTTTAATATTTCACTAACCACCTTATTGTTAGCCAATGATATTACCAAAAACACCGTCTTAAAAACTGGCCAATCACTGGCCATCCTACCGGTAGATGGTGCACTACACGTTGTAAAATCTGGAGATACGGTTGAAAGTATTGCCAAAACCTATAAAGCCAAAGCAGAAGACATTATTGAAATTAATGGTTTTTCTGATGGAAATATTTTTGTCGGAGATATTGCTATAGTTCCAGGCGGTACGGTAGCTCCAAAAACATCAATTGCTGCGTCTATTGGTATTCAGAATATATTACCAAATACCTTCTTTATTAATCCTACCAATGGGGAAATTAGCCAACGGGCTCATGGCGTTGGTGGCAGAGGAGTGGATATTGCCAACAAGTGCGGAACCCCAGTGTATGCCGCAGCCGCCGGAGTGGTAAAGGGAGCGCAATTTAATAGGCTGTATGGAAATTTTGTTATAATTGCTCATTCTAGCAACGTTTCTACTTATTCTGGTCATTTACAGACTCTGGAAGTAAAGTCTGGGGACCCGGTGAGCGTGGGCCAAAGAATTGGGTTGATGGGAAAAACAGGAACGGCCGCAACGGGATGCCATCTTCACTTTGAAGTAAGGGGGGCAAAAAACTTTCTAACATCTCTATTGTTGCATACTCCTGTCACCTTTAAGTAAAATTTCTTAGCAACAAAAAAGTGGACGTCGGGCGTCCACTTTTTTGTTGCGCGCTAACTCTTAATCCTATACATTAAGGCTTCGGCAATGTGGTCGTATTTGATATTGGACGAGGCTGCCAGGTCGGCAATGGTTCGGGCTACTTTTAAAATCCGATGGTATCCCCGGGCTGATAATTTTCCTGAATCCACATATTTTTTCAACAAGCTTTCAGATTGGGAATCATAGGCGCAATACTTCTTAATTTCCGGAATTTGCATTTCAGCATTTACCAGCACTTTTGACCCCGCAAACCGCGCCGTTTGCAGGGTTCTGGCTTTCTCTATATTTTCTTTCATGGCGGTGCTGCGGCCGTCAATGCCGGTGGAAATCAATTTTTCAAATTTTACCGCCGGCACTTCAATAAAAATATCCATCCGGTCCATGAGCGGCCCGGAAAGCTTGCGTTTATACATGGAAATTTGGGCATTGGAACAGGTGCAGGCAATGTCAGGGCTGTTTAAATATCCGCAAGGGCAGGGGTTGCTGGCTCCTACCAGCATGAAGCGGCTGGGGAAACTAAAGGAATGTTTGGCGCGGGAAATGGTGATTTTGCCGTCTTCAATGGGCTGGCGCAGTGATTCCAAAACGTCGCGGTGAAATTCTGGGAATTCGTCTAAAAACAGCACGCCCCGGTGAGCCAGGGTTATTTCCCCTGGTCGTGGTGGGCTGCCACCGCCCACCAGCGCCACATCGCTGGAAACGTGGTGAGGCATTCTAAACGGCCGGTGACTAACCAATGTTTGTCCATCTTGCAATAATCCCGCCACGCTGTAAATTTTAGTCACTTCCAGTGATTCTTCAAAGGTCAGCGAAGGTAAAATGGAAGGTAATGATTTGGCCAACAGGCTTTTACCGCCCCCGGGCGGGCCGAAGAAAAATAAATTATGGGCTCCGGCGGCAGTGATTTCCAAAGCTCGCTTGGCGTATTCTTGGCCCTGGATCCAGCTGATATCAACGGAATCATTACCATGCTTTTGTAAATCTTCCCGGTCTAAAACCAGTGGCGCGATAACGTTCCTACCTTCAAGGTGGGCCAGCGCCTGGCCCAGGGTTTCGGCTCCGATGATGTTTACTTCTTTGATGAGCGCCGCTTCCCGGGCGTTGTGCTTGGGTAAAATGATTTCGGTAAAGCCCAGTTTTTTAGCCAGCAGGGCAAATGAGAGGGCTCCTTTGATGGGCCGCAGTGTTCCGTCTAGCGAAAGTTCTCCCAGGCATAATTTTTTTTGGGAATTGAGCTTTGTCTGCCCCGAAGCCATTAAAAAAGCCAAGGCAATTGGCAGGTCGTAGAGAGAGCCTTCTTTTTTTAAATCGGCGGGCGCCAGGTTGACTAAAATCCTGAAAGTCCGCGAATGGGGTGACAACAGTTTGGCGCTTTTAATGGCGGCTTCTATGCGTTCTTTGGATTCTTCCACGGCTTTGTCGGCCAGCCCGACAATGGTAAATGAACGTAACCCTTTTGAAACATCCACTTCAATTTCCACCAACTTGGCGTCCAGCCCCGCGATAGCCGCTGAAAAAACTTTGCTTGGCATTTATTTATTGCAGTTCATGCATAATTGTGCTTCCGGAGCCACTTGCAGCCTATCTGTTTCAATTTGTTTGCCGCATTTTTCACATGTGCCGTAGCTGCCCGCGGCCTGCCCTGAGCTTGTTGAACGGGTAATTTTTTCCAGAGCCGCGTTCACGTTTTTCAGTTTTAATTCAAGGCTGTGTTCCAGGCTTAACAAATTATCATATTCCTCCACTTCATCGGCTTTTTCTTCCATATCGGAATCTTCATTGTTGACGCGTTTGGCGTCCCAGTTGCCCTTCACCTTTTTATCTTCCACCGCAAAACTGGCCAATTCTTTTTCCAGGCTGGCTTTTTGGTGGTTTAATTTTAGTGTTAATTCTTCAATGAGTTTTGTATCCATATTTTTATATTAAGATTTTTTATCCGCGGAATTCGCCCAAGCTTCAATGTCTTCCATGAATTTTTTTCGGCGCTCGTTTTCGCCAACCGGAGCAGGACTAGAAGCAGGCTGGACAGGCTGGGCGGGCTGGTTTTTTTGTTTGTTGATAGCGGCGCTGGCTGCTTGCAAAGCATCGTTGGTTTGAGCGATTTTTTCCTGAAGCTGGATTTTTTGGCGTTCTGCTTCTTTGTTTTTTGCCTCCACTTCATTGGCTCGCTTTTTCGCTTCCAGGGCGCTTCGTTCGGCTGCCCAGCGCCTTTTTTCCATTTCGTCTAACTGTACATTTTTTGACACTGCCGCAGGCTGTTCTTTTTCTTTGGTCAACACAGATTCTTTGCTAGCTTCAAGCTGCTTTAATGTAGCTTCCACCTGCTCCTTTTCTGTTTTCAGGGTGAATGCTCTTTGTTTTTCTATTTCCATGGCCTCTGCCGGATTTGCAGATGCGGGCGTAACAATTTTTTCAGCCTCTTTTTGCGTATCAAATTCCCGCAACATCTTAATGTCCTTTCGCATGGTGACGATATCGGTTCTTTTGAACAAAATTTTGCCCTGTGGCTCCATATGGGTGTTGGGTGCTTGGTGTTGGGTATTAGTGCGCCGCGTTCGGCTAACACCTAACACCTATTACCTAACACCTATTTCTTAGGTTTAAACCCCGCGTCAATGGCTGATAAGTTCAGGCGGCCCATGGCGTCAATTTCAACCACTTTTACCGGGATGATATCGCCCTCTTTTACCACATCTTTGACGCTATTAATTTTGCCCGGCACAAATTTTGAGATATGCACCAAGCCCGATTGTCCCGGTAAAATATCAACAAAGGCGCCAAATTCCATAATCTTGCGCACCGTTCCCTGGAAGACTTCGCCAATCACAATTTCGCGGGCGATGCTGCGGATTTTGTCTGCCGCGCCATCAACACCTTCTTGCTTGTCGCCGGTGATGAACACCAGACCGGAGTCTTCAATATCAATGGTCACGCCAAATTCCTCAATCAGTTTATTGATTACACTTCCCTTAGGGCCCACTACTTCGCCAATCTTGGCCGGATTAATTTGCAGGGAAAGCATCTTGGGCGCGTACACCGAAAGGTTTTTGCGCGGCTCGGCAATGCCCTGCTTTATTATATCAAGAATTTTAAATCTTGCATCTTTTGCTTTTTGTAAAGCCTCTTTGACAATGTCCATATTGATGCCGTCAATTTTAACATCCATCTGAATGGCGGTAATACCGTTTTTGGTGCCAGCCACTTTAAAATCCATATCGCCAAAATGGTCCTCCGGGCCCTGGATGTCGGTCAAAACTTTATATTTTCCCGTCTCTTCGTTTTTGGCCAGTCCGATGGAAATGCCGGCTACCGGTTCTTTGATGGGCACACCCGCGTCCATCAAAGCAATGGAAGCGGCGCACACGGAAGCCATGGAAGTTGATCCGTTACTGCTCAAAGCTTCGGATACAATTCTGATAGTATAGGGGAAATCTTTCGGATCGGGGATTAATGGCAGCAAGGCTTTTTCCGCCAAGTGGCCGTGGCCGATTTCACGCCGTTTTGGACCGCGCATAAAGCCGGTTTCACCGGTGGAGAATGGCGGGAAATTATAGTGGTGCATGAAGCGTTTTTTGCCCACAATTTCCATGCCTTCTAAAATTTGCTGGTCTCCCGGGCCGCCCAGGGTTAAAATAGACAAAATTTTAGTCAGTCCACGGTGGAAGACTCCACTGCCGTGGGTGCGCGGCAACACGGCCACTTCGCACCACAGGGGACGGATTTCTTCCGGAGTTCTGCCATCGGGCCGCTGGTTTTTTTCTAAAATATTGTGGATAAGTATTTTTTCTGTTTCCTTTTCAAAAAAATATAATACCTGTTTTTCTTTGCCTTGGTCCGGGTATTTTTCTTTGACCATGTCCACGCACTCTTTTTTAAGCGCGTCCACGCCGTCCATATTTTTTTCTCCTTTGGGTGCCCCCGTAATGGCCTGCTCCAACCGATTGCCCAGCAAATCTTCAATATCTTTTTGCACATCCAAATGAACCGCCGCTTCAAAGACCACTTTTTCTTTACCGATTTTTTTGACAATGTCTTTTTGGAATTCAATAATCTGGTGCAGAGTTTTTCCGGCAAATTCCATGGCCGCCACCACATCTTCTTCCATCACTTCTTTGGCGCCCATTTCAACCATGTTGATGAGCACCTTGCCATCGCGTTCCAATGCGGCCAGGGTTAGGTCCATAGAGCCTTCGGCGCGCTGAGCGTACGTTGGGTTGATGATAAAATTTCCACCTACTTTGCCCACACGCACCGCGGCCAGTGGGCCGTTCCACGGAATAGGCGAGCTTGCCAGAGCAAACGAAGCACCAATCATGCCAAAAAGATCAGGATCGTTTTCGCCGTCCCACGAAAGGCAGGTGGTAATAACCTGAACTTCTTTTTTGAAATCTTTAGGGAAAAGTGGCCGCACGGCTCGGTCTATCATTCGTGAAGTTAAAATGGCATCATCGGTTGGCCGGCTTTCGCGTTTTAAAAAACGGCTGCCATAAATTTTTCCGGCGGCGTAAAACTTTTCTTCGTAGTCCACGCTTAGCGGGAAAAAATCTTGTCCCGAAACGTCTTTATTGCTCACGGTTGCCGTGGCGATCAGTTCGGTATCTCCATAACTAATCAAACAAGACCCCGAGGCCTGCGAAGCCCAGTCGGTGATCTTGATTTTCATCAGCCTGCCCCCAATTTCTAACTCAAATACATCCTTTTGCATTTATTTTGAAGCGAGGCTAATGATCCGAATCTTCATCCGAATTATCCGAATAATGTATTCGGAGCATTCGGATGCTATTCGTAAATTAGGATCGCCGATTAATTACTTTTTTAATAAAAACTTTTCTAGTCCAAAATCCAAATCTATAAATTCGTCAGCCGCTTCCTTTAATCTTGATGAGGTGGTTTTGCCAAATGCCATTACTTCAACCCGCTTGCCCTGGTTTTTTAAATATTCAACCAGGGGAATAAAATCACCATCGCCGGAAGCCAGCACAATCACATCTAAACTTGATGCTGTCCTAATGGCGTCAATCACAATTCCCACATCCCAATCCGCTTTTTTGGTGCCGTCATAAAATTCTTGCAAATCGCGCACCCGGGTTTCAATGCCTAACTTAGTAAGCGCTTCAAAAAAAGGCTTTTCTTCGCCGGTTTTAGTTCGCACCACGTAAGCAAATGATCGGATAAACTTTCTTCCTGCCACGCCCTCTTCCAGCACCTTGCCGAAATTTACTTTTTTGGAATACAAATTTCGCGCCGAATAATACAAATTCTGCACGTCTATCAATATTTCCACTCGTTGTTCTTTTGGTTTTACGGCCATATCTTTAATAACAAAAAGAAGCACTAAAAGTGCTTACTTTTTCAAACCGATTTTTTTGATGACTTCGTTATATCTTTTTTCGTTGTCTTTCTTCAAATAAGCCAGCAGTTTTTTCCGTTTTACCACCATGCCAATCAATCCCCGTTTTGAGTGCAGGTCTTTGGGATGGTCTTTTAAGTGGCCAACCAATTTTTCCATTTCTTCGGAAAGCAGCCCGACTTGCACGTCTGCTGAACCAGTATCTTTTTCGTTAATGGCCAAGTCTTTGATAATTTTTATCTTTTTTTCCTTTTTTAGCGACATAATGATTAATTTAATTATTGATAGGGCTAGTATAATATATTTTACCCTAATTGTCCAGCAAAATGTGTGCCTCCATCAGGGCTCGAACCTGAAACCTTGACCTTAAGAGGGTCCTGCTCTACCAGTTGAGCTATGGAGGCCTGTCTTAAAACGCGAACCACGAACCGGCGTATCCCAGCGCCATGAAAATAATGTTGACTACCAACCAGGCGCCAAAGACCAAGATAAGCCCCCAGGCGGCCCCCCACAAGACAGTTTTTCCTTTATCAAACATCCCCGGGTTACCGCCAGAAACCAGCATAATGACTCCTCCGATGACAATCAATAGTCCCGCCAGCGGGATAGCTAAAAACCAGGTGATGAATATGTAAATACTTCTTACCATTAAAAAGAAGTGGTCTATTGTGCAATTGCATTTTCTGGTGAATTCGGCGCTGCAAGTTACGGTTTTGTAAACAGCCCCAGGGGTGTCGCAGGCAGCCACTTCGCCAGTATTTGGGTTGACGCAGGTAGCAGGGTCAAAACAACCGCCGCGTCCGCATGGGACAATTCCGTTTGATCCCCGCTTTACCGATTCATCGCACAAATTGGCCGCGTAGCTTGTGGTGGAAAGTAAAAACAAAAAGGCGAATGATAGTAAAAATATTGGTAAAATTTTTTTCATAATGGTTTACCCTGAGTTTATCGAAGGGTGCTCCCGGAGAGATTCGAACTCCCAATAACAGGTTCGAAGCCTGTCGTGATATCCATTTCACCACGGGAGCGGGAAATCAAACCGTTGTGTTATTTTACCAGAATATTTGAAATTAATCAATTTTTACGATAGCATAACCATAATGGTTATTCCCAAAGAAGTAAAAAATATTTTGACAGAGTTAAAAAAGGCGGGCTTTGAAGCTTACATTGTGGGCGGTTGTGTCCGCGATTTTTTGGTTGGGGTGGAGCCGAACGATTGGGACGTAACTACCAATGCCAAGCCCGAAGAAATCCAAAAAGTATTTCCTGATAGTTTTTATGAAAATAATTTTCTGACGGTTGGAGTGCAAACAGATATTGGTATTGTTGAGGTGACTACCTATCGCCTGGAAGCTGAATATTCAGACAAACGACACCCCGATACATTGCAGTACGCAAAAACACTGGAAGAAGATTTGGCTCGCCGTGACTTTACGGTAAATGCCATGGCAATGAATGAGAAAAAAGAAATAACGGATTTGTTTGAAGGGAAGGAAGACTTAAAAAAGAAAATAATTCGGGCCGTGGGAAATCCGGATGAAAGATTTTCTGAAGATGCTTTGCGGATGTTGCGGGCGGTAAGGCTGGCTACCGTGTTGAATTTTGAAATTGAGCCGGAAACTGCCACGGCCATTAAAAAACACAGCCAGTGGCTGGCAAAAGTTTCACAAGAAAGAATCCGGGATGAATTCGTAAAAACCATTATGGCTGACCGTGCCGCCGATGGTGTTGAGCTGTTGCGCCAAATGGATTTACTGAAATTTATCGTGCCGGAGCTTCTGGAAAATTACGGTGTTGGCCAGAATAAGCATCACATTTATGATTGTTACCAACACGCCTTAAAGGCCTTGGAATACACCGCAAAAAAGAAATTCAATATGCAGGTACGGCTTGCAGCGCTTTTGCATGATGTTGGCAAGCCCAGGGTGAAGGTTGGCGATGGCAAAGAGTCTACCTTTTACAACCATGAAGTGGTGGGGGCAAAAATGGCTTATACTATTTTAGATCGTTTGAAATTCTCCAAAAAAGATATTGAAAAGATTGTAAAGCTGATAAAATACCACATGTTTTATTACAATGTGGACGAAGTTTCAGAATCTTCGGTGCGGCGCCTGGTAAAAAATATGGGTCCGGAAAATATGGAAGAACTCTTACAGCTTCGTGAGGCGGATAGAATTGGCAGCGGGGTGCCCAAGGCAGAACCTTATAAACTGCGCCACTTAAAATACATTATAGAAAAGGTTTCCAAAGATCCTATTTCAGTGAAAATGCTAAAAGTTGATGGAAAAAGCGTGATGGATGTATTAAAGATAGAACCCGGACCGAAGATAGGACAAATATTAGATGTCCTATTAGGTTATGTGTTAGACGACCCTAAAAAAAACACTAAGGTATTGTTAGAAAAAGAAATTTTAGCTTTGGGTGCGATAGATGATAAAAAGTTAAAAGAGTTAGCTGGAAAGAGCAAAGAAGAAAAATCAGAAGTGCAGACGGAGCAAGATGAGAGTACTAAGAAGAAATATTGGGTGAAATAGCTGCGCTCGGGTATATTGCTCAAGGGTCACTGTTGATTTTGCCAGCGCAAAATCACAGTTCGCGTCTCAGCGATTTTTCGCCTCATCGGCGAACCATGCAAAATCGCTTCCGAAGCGTCCCTTGAACAATACACCCTCGCTTCGTTTTGCAAAAAAAGAAGGTCTTGCTGAAAGAATAGCAAGGCCTTTGAATGATGTTCTGGTTTTTGAAACTCCCCTGATAGGATTCGAACCTATACCTCTACCGTGACTAGGTAGCGTCCTGACCAATTGGACCACAGAGGCTAAGAGCATCTTCCTTGAGGCTATGCTATTATATTAAAATCTTATTGTCAATACTTTTTATGCAAATTAAAAAACCGGTTTCGGATGATTCAGTCTCCAAAGACGCTACTTTACTTGCTAAATTGAAACTGGCAAAAAAAGAAATTAAAAAGGGTAATTATTTTACTCAAAAACAAATAGAGAGTCTTTACAAAAAATAATATGATCGGAAAATTTAAGGAGCGATGGCTAGACAGGGAAGGGGCAGGGGGAAATCCTGTTGTGCGCCCCATTGAAGAAAGAGAAACCGATGATAAAAACGAAGACGGAACGCGCTACGGCAATCCGTTTGAAGTTTTAACTCCCGAAGAATTGAAAGAACTAGAAGAAAAAGAAAAAATAGCCAGGATAAAAGTGCCTCAGATTCCGCCAGAAATGTATGAAGAATTAGACAGGGCAATGGGAGAAGGCCAAGAAGAAAATGCCCTTGAGGTAGAAAAAGATTTGCTGAAAAGATCTCCCAAATTAAAATTTATTCAATCAGCGCCCGCCCCCAAGAAAACGCTTGCAGGATTTCTGAAACGATTATTCAAATTTTAAGAAAAACAAAAAACCGCCGAGGCGGTTTTTTGTGTTGTTTGTTGCGAAAGGCTTATTCTTTAACGGCGCTTGGATCAACTCCGTGCGCTTCTGGGGCTACCATGCAGCAGTCTTTGACCGCTTTGCCTGACCCGCAAAAACACATTTCTTCTTTGCCACAGCAAACTCCGTACATTTTGCCGGAGCCGCAAGAGCAGGTGGCTTCTAATTTAGCTTTTTGTGCTTCGTCCATATTTTTAAGTAAAACTTAATTTTTTTAGAATTGCAACTGCGACCTTTGCCTATATGCCCTATCATAGCATTTAATTGTTAAAAATGGTATGGTAAAATCAATATATATCATTAAAGAGATAAAAATATGGAAAATAATATCACTCCAAGTAACGAATTAACAGCTGGCCCCCTCGGCCGTAGCCCCTTGGGGCATAGCCCGACGGGCGAGCCTATGGGCGAGGTAAAAAGAAACTTGCCCCGTGATGTGTTTTTGCATCTTCTGGCCATGGTAACCCTGTACTGGTCAGCCATCAGTTTTATTACCCTGTGCCACGAAGCATTAAATTATTTTTTCCCGGATATTATAAATTATGGCTACATGGGTGTAACCGGGTCTATGCGATTTGCCGTTTCATCGCTCATTATTGTTTTCCCAATTTTTATTTTGTCTTCCTGGTTTTTAAACCGGATTTACGCCAAAGAATCGGCCGTGCGCGAAAGCAAAATCCGCAAGTGGCTCATTTACTTAACCTTGTTTGTGGCTGCGCTGGTCATCATTGGTGACCTGGTGTTTGTCATTAACACCTTTTTAAACGGCGAAGTTACCATACGGTTTATTTTAAAAGCTCTTTCCATTATCATGGTAGCCGGGGCGATCTTTGGCTATTATTTAGATGATGTCAGAAGGAATATTTCTTCGCCATCAGCCAAATATTTTGCTTGGGTTTCTTCATTGGTGGTGGCATTGGCCATTATTGGTTCGTTCTTTATTATCGGCTCTCCCATGAACGCCGGTTTGGCAAGGGTTGACCAGCAGCGCGTTAATGATTTACAGGGTATTCAATACCAAGTAGTCAATTATTGGCAGCGCAAACAGGCATTGCCAACCAACTTGAAAGATTTAAATGATCCGATTTCCGGCTACGCCGTACCCGTTGACCCCAAAACTAAATTGCCATATGAGTATACTGTCAAAGATGCGACTAATTTGAGTTTTGAACTATGTGCCACCTTTGAAACCGCGGCTATGGCCAATAATCCCAAAACTGCGCCGGTTCCGGCAGGTTATTACGACGCGTATTCGCAAAACTTTGACCATGCCGCCGGCCGGGTCTGTTTTGACCGGACCATTGATAAGCAGCTCTATCCGCCCATCACTAATCCGGCGAAATGACCACTAAAGAATTAGGCGCGCTTGGTGAGCGCATAGCCTGTGAGTATCTTGTGAAGAAGGGGTTTAAGATTTTGGGGAAAAACTATAGTATAAAGTTTGGAGAAATTGATATTATCGCGCGCAAAAAGCAAAAGCTTTTTGCGCGCTTTGATAAAACCATCCATTTTGTTGAAGTGAAAGCCATTATGGGCAACGGCCAGCAGGATTTTTTCCCCGAAGAGCGGGTGGATTATAAAAAACAGCGCAAGTTGCGCAATATGGCCCAGATTTGGCTGCAAAAAAACAACTATCCCCAAGATATCCCCTATCAAATTGACGTCATTGGCATTTTGGTCAATGAAGCCACCCGCAATGCCAAGCTCCATTATTTCCCTAATGCAGTCCAAGATGTTTGACATCGGACTTGCATTCTGCTAAACTCATAATTAATTAATGCTGAATTAACTCATGTCCGTCTGAAAGCGGACATCTTTTTTTAAAATCCTAAATCCGAAACCCTAAATCCTAAACAAATCCAAAATTCTAAGCCTTAAGACGTTTAGAGTTTAGTGTTTAGAATTTAGAGTTTCTTTTGCGGAGCAAAAGTTGTGGACATAAAATCTTTTCAACGGGCGTTGGCCCAAATTGCGGAGGCGCGCGGAATTTCACCCGAATCAATCATAGAAACGATTGAAGCGGCTTTGGCAACCGCCTATAAAAAAGATTACGGGCAAAAGGGGCAAAAAATCAAAGCCAAGTTCAACCAGGTGTCCGGTGACGGGCAGTTTTGGCAATTAAAATTAGTGGTTGATGAATCTATGTTGTACACACCAGAAGAAATTGAAGAATTAAAAGCCCAAAAATTGGTGCCGGCCGAAGATTTTGACCGTTTGCAAGAAGGTCAGGAGGCGCCCAAAAAAGTGGTTTTTAACCCGGAAAAGCACATTATGATTGACGAGGCCCGGAAAAAAAATCCGGATATCAAGCTGGGTGAAGAACTGGAAATTCCCCTGGTTTCAAAGCAAGATTACGGTCGTATCGCCGCCCAAACCGCCAAACAGGTGATTTTGCAAAAAATCCGCGAGGCGGAAAAAGGGGTGATTGCCGCCGAATACAAAAGCAAAGAAGGTGAAATTATTTCCGGAATTATTCAGCGTATTGAGGGTAGTACGGTATTGGTGGACATTGGCAAAACCCTGGGCATTTTAAACCGCGAAGAACATATTCCCGGTGAATTTTACAAACAAGGCCAGCGCTTGAAATTTTACATTGTAAAAGTGGAAGATACCCCGAAAGGCTCGGCCGTGCTTTTGAGCCGCGCATATCCAAAATTGGTTTCACGATTATTTGAACTTGAAGTGCCGGAAATTGCCAGTGGAATTGTGGTGATTAAATCCATCGCCCGCGAACCGGGCTATCGCACCAAAATGGCAGTGGCTTCAACGGAAGAGCGCATTGATCCAATTGGTAGCTGTGTTGGCCAGCGCGGAACGCGCATTATGGCGGTCATCAATGAATTGGGCGGAGAAAAAATTGATGTGATTGCTTGGAATGAAGATCCGGAAAAGTTTATTGGTAACTCGCTGTCCCCCGCTAAAATAGCCGCGGTAAAAATTCAAGAAAATAATTCCGCCACGGTTTTTGTGCCAGAAGATCAGCTTTCGCTTGCCATTGGAAAAGAGGGCAGGAATGTAAGATTAGCCGCCCAATTAACCGGTTGGAAAATAGATATTAAGACAGCTGATAAGCCAAAGGCCGCGGAAGGAGAAGAAGCAAAAGAAGCAAGCGAAGCGCAGCCCCGTAGTGAATCCATGGATTCTACTACTGGGGAAAAGCCCCTTGGCCGTAGCCAGACGGGCGAGGCAAAAAAGAAAAGAGCAAAAAAAGTTAAGGAGGAGGAATCCGCCTCCGCTGAAGCTTCGGTGGACGAAGGCACGCCTTCGGAAGAGTCCCCTGCCGAGGAAACTTCTGTAGAGGAAAAGCCAGCTGAGGAAAAATCAGCGGAATAAAGAACAAATTATAATTTATGAAAAATAAATTAGGGATTACGGCGTTGGCTATTGCTCTCTTTCCCATTGTTCTGTTTTTTGTTCTCCCTCTTACTTCCCCGCTTAGTGCCACTGATTCTGTAGAAATTTCTACCTACTTGGTGTTCATTATTTTATTTATCTTTCTTGCAGTTACCACTTTTGTTCTTTCAACTTTCGCATTACGGAGAGAGAATGAAAAAAAAGTTTTTCCGATTTTAGCAATTATCATGATACTTTTACCCATTATTGCAGTTGGAACCTTTATGTACCAAGATTACAGGACTGCTAAAATTGTTTCCCACTGGGAAACATATACCAATAATGAGTATGGATTTAAAATAAATTATAATGGAAAATGGTCTGCCATTAACACAAGCGACAAAAATATGCCCTTGCAGTTAAAACATTCTTCTGGATGCATGCTTTCTTATGGAAAACTAGATACTGAAGCGTTAAGCAGCAACTACGATTATCATCTCGATGAATCTACGCGAGATTTTTTTGAGAAGGAAACTAAGGATATTTATCTGTCAGACAGTTATTTTCGGATTACCTCTTTTTGGCAAAGAAATCAAAATGGTGGCGGAACTAAAAATATTGGTGTGTATATAAATCATTTCCCCCAAAAAGACAGCCAGAATAGTTTGGTGTTGCATGAAAACGGACTAGCTATTGATGGCGACTGTACGAATGACTTTCTCGCATTACTAACGAGTGGAATTAACTTATCTAGTTCGCTGTATTCTATTACTCCAGAATCAAATGGATTAATTCAAACAGAAGTAATTTTTAACTCGGTGGGCTTCAGTGGTGATCCGCAATGGGCAAAAACAAAAACAGTTTTAATTTTTAAGGATCAAGGCGGTGACAAAGAGGTTATGGCTTACCTTGACTTGTATAGTAACTCTGAGCCTCAAATGCAGCTTGTGGGAAACAAGGCCTACTTCGTGGATTTGTATGGGCAACTTTCTTCTATCGATCTTTTGTCAAAGCAAATTGAAAGTATTGATTTGCCAGGGGTTCGTCGTGCACAAAAATCCACGTTACCTGATGACGTAATAAATGACTTCTTTATTTACAAAGATATTTTGTACTATCTTTCTGGGGAAAATTGCAATTATTATATGGCAGATTGCAGATTAACTCTTTGGCAGTACGATTTGGTTTCAAAACAGGGGAAAATATTAGCAGAAAACATTGATTTCCCGTCTATCGTTGGTTACGATCCCGCTCTAAATAAATTATATATGAGATGGACTTTTGGCGATGCGGGTGCTTACGCGATAAAAATTAAAGAATATGATTTTAAAACCGGCCAAGTTCGCCTGGTGGCCGCAATAAGTCATGGGCAAGAAGATTTTATAAATACTCCCGATGATCAAAAAATAGAGGCATTATATGAACGACTGAAAAATCAGCTTGGTAGGCTTTCTGGGATCACCGTGGCGAAAGGTCAGGTAGTTAAAAATCAGACAATATCTTCCAATGAATACGTCGGCATCAGATACATTCAAAATTAAAAATAAATGAAAGAAAGAATTTTAACGTCCAAGGGAATTTTAATTATTCTGGTCGCGGCAATAGTATTGTTTGGCGGGGGTTTTTTGATAATGCAAAATGCAAATATCAAAAATCGAAATGACAATGCAAAATTTCAAAATGAAATGTCCAATTGGAAAACGTATAGAAGTGAAAGTAATAAATTTTTTGGGGGCTATAAATTTGAAATAAAATATCCAGAATATTTTACAATCGAAGATAATGATTCGCCATATGTCTTTTTTGAGAAGAATATTGATAACGATAGTATTAGGTTGTTCTCTTTGAGATTAAATATATGCGAGATGTGCAATGAGCCCAGCCCATTTAATGTTGCTGTGACTGGTGAAATGAACGATCCATTTGCAGTAAAGGGTGGATATGTATATTTTCAAAGAGTTTTAAATCAGAATACAAAGAATGTAGAAGCATTGTCTTTCGAAAGGGTAGATTCCAAATATATAGCAAAAGATTATAAAGAAACAGATATAATAAAAGAAGAAAATGTTTATTCCTATTATTCACTTACTCCTACTATCGCAACGATTATAAAGTATGGTAATGGATCAATAGTATTATCAATATTAGGAAATAAAGAGATAGACATTGAGAAATTAAAAAGAAAAGATTACTCTGACTTTTTTGAATTAGAAGATTTAAATACTAGAATACTTTCCACGTTTAAAATTACAAAATAATAAAATTAATAAAAATAATTAATAGCAAGTAAGGTGTCGCAACGCAAATTAGGCCTAGCTGAATATTATATATAAAAATTTCAGCCTGATTTGCGAAGTGAATTTCCTCGCTTCGCTCATCAATTCATGGCTCTCATAACTTATTTCCCAATTATCGTTTCGTTGTTTACCATCGCGTTTGTGGTGTTTTTGGTAATGCAGATTCAAAAATCTCCAGCTGCCAAAGATAAAGCCGTTGCTATTACTCAAGCGATTCAAGAAGGCGCAATGTCTTACTTAAAACGTCAGTATAAAACCGTGGCTGTGGTTGCGGTAATTTTGTTTATAGCGCTTTGGATTTTCTTAGGTTGGGAAATAGCCATTGGATTCTTATTGGGAGCAGTATTGTCAGGACTTTCAGGGTTTATTGGTATGATTGTTTCAACACAAGCGAATACCAGAGTTGCTAAAGCCGCTGAACGCAGTATGGACCACGCCTTAGACATTTCATTTAAAGGGGGATTAATTACCGGTTTAATGGTGGTGAGCTTAGGATTGATTGCCGTTGCCGGATATTATTTTGCCACCGGAATTGAAGGTTTGATTGGTTTAGGTTTTGGAGCTAGCTTGATTTCCGTATTTGCCAGAGTTGGAGGCGGAATTTACACCAAAGCCGCCGACGTGGGAGGCGACATGGTGGGAAAAGTTGAAAAAAACATTCCCGAAGATGATCCAAGAAACCCGGCCACAATTGCTGACCAGGTTGGTGACAATGTGGGGGACTGCGCAGGTATGGCCGCAGACATTTTTGAAACCTATTCGGTTGCCATGATAGCCACTATGATTTTGGGCGCCCTATTATTCCCAAGAAGCCCACAGTTTATTTTACTGCCACTAATGTTGGCCAGCGTTTCAATGTTAACCAGCGTCATTGGAAGCTTCTTTGTAAGGCTTGGCAAAAGCAAATCAATCATGGGCTCTATGTATAAAGGCTTAGCAGTTTCAGTGGTGCTTTCAGCCATCGCTTTTTATCCACTTATCAGCAAAATGATGGTAGGCCAAGATATTACCGTTATGAATTTGTACTTATCAACCTTAGTTGGTTTGGTAATTGCGGTTGGAATGTTTGTTATCACAGAATATTACACTTCTAAAAAGTTTACGCCGGTGCGTTCAATCGCCAAAGCTTCTGAAACTGGCCATGGCACCAACATTATCCGAGGAATTGGTTTGGGTATGCAATCAACCGCTTTCCCGGTTTTGTTAATTGCCGCCGGAACCATGCTGAGCTTTTATTTCGCGGGCATTTACGGAGTGGCACTGGCCGTAGTCAGCATGTTATCCATTTCAGGAATTGTAGTTGGTGTTGACGCCTATGGCCCAATCACCGATAACGCCGGTGGAATTGCTGAAATGAGTGGAATGCCACCGGAAATCAGAAAAATTACCGATGCCCTTGATGCTGTTGGAAACACCACCAAAGCCGTAACCAAAGGTTATGCCATTGCTTCGGCTGGTTTAGCCGCCTTGGTATTGTTTTCTGCTTACACTCAAGAAGTTTCAAGCAGGATGGGCGGCGGAATGCTGGTATTTGATTTGTCTAACCCAAAAGTGATTGTTGGTTTGTTAATTGGAGGTTTGCTTCCCTACTTGTTTGCAAGCTTTTTGATGGGTGCGGTTGGAAAAACTGCCGGTAAAGTGGTTGAAGAAGTTCGCAGACAATTTCGCGACATCAAAGGTTTAATGGAAGGCACTGTCAAACCAGAATACGGAAAGTGCGTTGATATTGTAACCAAAGCCGCCATTAAAGAAATGATGATTCCAGCATTAATTCCGGTAGTTGCCCCAATTTTGGTGGGTATGTTTTTGGGAGTTGAAGCACTGGGGGGATTGTTAATTGGAGCTACTGTTACAGGACTCTTTGTGGGCATTTCTATGACCACTGGAGGCGCCGCTTGGGATAATGCTAAAAAGTACATTGAAGAAGGAAACCTGGGCGGAAAAGGCAGTTTTGCCCACCAGGCAGCGGTTACCGGAGATACCGTCGGCGATCCCTATAAGGATACAGCGGGACCCGCAATAAATCCTATGATTAAGGTGTTGAATATCGTGGCGTTGTTGATCGTTGCTTTCTTAGTATAAAAAAAGAAGCCCAACGACGCGTCGTTGGGCTTGGGCGATTACTGCTTTCTCCAGTTTGTGTTGAAAGCGAGGGCAAGAATGGCCGTGATGACAACGATGGCGAATGCCAGGATATTTCGGCTTCCCTGGCCGAAGATTTCTTCTATCCATTGTCCCACCGAGGGATTTGAATAGACAAGCGCAAATGCGATTATCAGTATAATCGCTACAAACCAGTGAATCGTCAGTCTGCTTGGCATAAAGCCTCCTTTTGAAGGGGAACTGATTTAATTGTATTTGAGAAATAATAAAAAGCAAGTGAAAATGGGGACAGAATGGGAACAGCCACCATTTTAAATAAAAAGTACCATAAATCTCACGGTCGTTAAATTCACGGTACCGAGTAAAATAGCGTAGACGCCCCTGCCTACCGGCAGGCAGGCGACGTCCATATTAAATACTTTACATCCCCAAATAAACTTATGGAAAATTTACTTAACAAGAAATGTTTGCCTCATGATAAATTAGTTTTGCTTGGCGAGCACGAAATTAAAGGTTATCTTTCTGAATTGAAAGAGAGATGGGAGTTTTTAGAGACTCAAAAAATTGTAAAAGAATTCAAATTTGAAGATTTTGTAAAGGCAATGGAGTTTGTAAATAAAATAGCCGTGTTGGCAGAAGAAGAGGGGCATCATCCGGATATTGCAATCAATTATAGTAAAGTGGAAATTACGCTTTGGACCCATTTTGTAAACGGGTTGTCGGAAAATGATTTTATAATGGCGGCAAAGATAGATAATATATAAAGAATAAAAAGCGTAGCAAGGTATCCAGCGAAAATGGGGTCACAAGGGAATGGTATGTTCTCATTTTTTACAAAATGCGAACTGAGTGTCGCTACGCTCCCTCAAACCCCATTTTCGAGGTGAATTTCCAAATCCCATTTTATTATAAAAAATAAAAGTCTGGGATAAGTGTTCGCCAAGGCTCCCTTAGCTTCGCTCCATAAATTCATGAAAGCAGAACTAAAAAAATTGCCAAAGTCGCAAGTAGAGATTAACTTTGAGTTAGATGAAAAAGAGTTTGCGGAATATTGGCAAAAGGCACTGGAACATTTAAAAGGCCATGTGAAAATGGATGGTTTTAGGCAGGGGCAGGTGCCTTTGGAAATGGTTGAGAAAAAGGCGGGGGCGGAAAATGTGCTGATGGAAGCGGGAGAATTGGCGGTGAAAAAAACGTATAGCAAATTTGTGGCAGAAAATAAACTGGAACCCATTGGCGACCCGGATGTGCAAATTGTAAAAATTGCCAAAGGAAATCCCTTTTTGTTTAAAGTAACCGTTGCCGTGTTGCCGGAAATTGAATTGCCTGATTACAAAGAAATTGCCAAGGGTATAAAAAGCAATGAAGTGGCGGTGTATGACAAGGAAATCCAGGAAACGCTGGAATATTTGCAAAAAAGCCGGGCCAAGTTTTCCCAAGTTGACGCCCCGGCCGCAAATAAAAACTTTGTGGAAATTGAATATACTAACAAAGATATCAATGAAGGTAAAACCGTCAAGGACCGGTTTATTTTGGGTGAAGGAGGGTTTTTGAAAGACTTTGAAGATAATGTTTTGGGAATGAAGGCGGGTGACCAAAAAGAATTTTCCGCTAAGTTTCCGGACAATGCTATAAATAACCTTGGTGGTAAGATGGGAGATTTTAAGGTGAAAATGATTTCCGTGCAAACCATGGAATTACAGGAGATTAATGATGATTTTGCTAAAGCGCTAGGCGTATTTGAGAGCCTGGTGGCTTTGAAAGAAAATTTAAAAGAAGGCATTACAGCTGAAAAACAAGAAACCGAAAAACAACGCAAACGCGGTGAATTATTAAACAAAATTGCTGAAAAAGTTAAGTTTGAACTACCAGAAAAAATGGTCCAGTATGAACAGGAAAGGTTATTTGAAGACATGAAAAATGGCGTAATTAGCCGGTTTAAGATGACACTGGAGCAATACTTGCAGAACGTGAAAAAAACCGAACAAGAAGTGAAAGATTCTTTCAAGTTAGAAGCGGAAAAGCGCATTAAAGATTTTTTGGTATTGCGCCAGGTTGGCAAGGCTGAAAAGGTGGAAGTTTCAACGGCGGAGTTGCAAGAGGAGATGAACAAAGCCGTCAAAAATTACAGTAAAGAGCAGTTAGAGAAAATTGACATGGGGCAGTTAAGGGAGTATAGTAAAGGAGCGAAGTTTAACGAGAAAGTGTTTGAAAAATTAGAGAGTTTTTCCCTTGGCCGTAGCCAAACGGGCGAGGCAAAATAGTAAAAATTAAAAGATGCCAATAGTACCAACTATTGTAGAAAAAACGCAGCGCGGTGAGCGCGTATACGACATATTTTCTAGGCTTTTAGAAGAGCGTATTATTTTTTTGGCTGGGCCGGTAACCGATATGAACGCAAATGTGGTGATAGCGCAAATGCTTTACTTGGTTAGCAAGGACCCCAAAAAAGATATTAAGCTTTACATTAACAGCCCTGGCGGTTCAGTAACTGCCGGTTTAGCAATCTATGACACGATGCAGTTCATCCAATGCCCCGTTTCCACCATTTGCGTGGGTCTTGCGGCTTCCATGGGAGCAGTGCTTTTAGCAGCCGGTTCAAAAGGCAAACGCTTTGCCTTGCCTAACGCCGAAATCATGCTTCACCAGGTGGCCAGCGGAGTCCAGGGACAGGCAACGGAAATTGAAATTGCAGCCAAGCAGATTATAAAAATCAAAGGTAAGATCAACGAGATTCTGGCCGGTAAAACGGGCCAACCCATGGCCACGATTGAAAAAGACACCGACCGCGATTTTTATATGACAGCCGTTGAGGCCCAAAAGTACGGGCTGATTGACGAAGTCATAGAGGGAACTAAGTAGATTTTCAAAAATATCATGTGTCATGTACGGGCCCACTACGTTGGTGGGTTTATTTGTTTGTAAAATTATTAAATGTTAAAAAACATGGACACTATTATACTATCACTGCTCCTGGCATTAGCGCTGGGTGGCGGAACTATTGTGGGCTACTATATCCGCCAATCCATTGCCAAGCAACGGGCTGGCTCTTTAGAAGCGAAACTGGTCAAAAAGGTACAGGACACCAAAGAAGAAACGGCAAAGTTAATAAAAGAAGCCGAAGTAAAATCTTCAAAGATTTTACAAGATTCCCAAAAAGAAGTTGATGATAGGCGGAGAGAGTTTTTGAAAGCCCAGCAACTTATTTTAGACCGAGAAAAACTGCTGGAAGAAAAAATAACCGGGTTTGAAAAGAAAGAAGAAGACCTTGGCCAGAGAGTGGAGAAATTAAAAGAAGTCAAAGAAAACTTAGACAAACTGCGTCTTGAAGCTGAGGGCAAACTGGAAAAAGTAGCCAGCCTTACGCGCGAAGATGCCAAAAAAGAATTATTGGGCTTGGTTGAAAAAGATTCAGAAAAAGATTTATTAGAGCGCATGCGTAAAATGGAAGAATCCGGCCAGGATGCGCTGGCAACCAAGGCGCGGGAAATTGTAACCCTGGCCATCCAAAAATGCGCCGTGGCTCACACGCTGGAATTAAGCACCACCACCATCACCCTGGCTAGCGAAGATTTAAAAGGCAGAATCATCGGCAAAGAAGGCAGAAACATTAAAACTTTTGAAAAACTGACCGGGGTTGAACTGATTTTAGATGAAACCCCCGATTCGGTGGTTATTTCCTGTTTTAACCCCATTCGCCGGCAGATTGCCAAAATGGCACTGGATAAATTGATCGCCGACGGCAGGATCCAGCCCGCCAAAATTGAAGAAAAAATCGCGGAAGCCACGGCAGAAATTGCCGATGTAATTAAAAAGGCCGGGGAAAAAACTATGTTTGAAATGAACCAGCTGGCCGCCCATGAAAAACTGGTGCAAATTTTGGGCCGGCTGCATTACCGAACTTCCTATGGCCAGAATGTATTGCAACATTCCATGGAAGTAGCCTTAATCGCCGAAACCATTGCCGAAGAACTGGGGGCCAACGCCCAGGTGGCTAAACGCGCCGGCCTGTTCCACGACATTGGGAAGGCACTGGACCAGCAAATGGAAGGTAGTCACATTGAGATTGGCATTAAAATTTTGGAAAAGTTTGGTGAAAAAGAAGAAATTATCCATGCTATGCGCAGCCACCACGGTGACTACCCTATTGATTCTATTGAAGGCACCATTGTCATTGTGGCCGATTCCATTTCCGCTTCGCGCCCAGGAGCCCGCAAAGACAGCATTGAAAATTACTTGCAGCGCTTGAAGGCCTTAGAAGATATCGCCAACCGCTTTGAAGGGGTAGAAAAAACTTATGCTATTCAAGCCGGTCGGGAAATCCGGGTATTTGTGAAGGCCGATAAAGTGGATGATTTGGGCGTGGCAAAAATGGCTCGCCAAATTGCCGCCAGTATTGAAGAAGAATTGAAATATCCGGGGGAAATTAAAGTGACAGTGATTAGGGAGAACCGGGTGATTGAATATGCCAGATAAACTAAAAGCGTCGCGCCCGAAGGCGCGACGCTTTTAGTTTACAAAAAAAGACACCAACTTCGGTTGGTGCCTTGGGAAGTTAGTGCCCTCCGTACGCATCTTTTCTCCATAAAAATGAAATGCGTACGATACGATTGGATTCATCCACCGCAAAGAATACGCGGTGCTTTCCGACAGACCATTTTTTGCACTCTCGATGGTCTATGGCTTTGCCTATCATTTGCCGTTGAGCCACCTCCATTTCCAGAATCCCGCAAAGCTTCTTGTAAACGATAGTGGGATTAAGGTTTTGATAGTTGGCATTCGCCATGATTTGGGCGAGTTTTTTCACAAATCCTTCTTTGTCTGGCGGCAGTGCTTCTTCTAAGCCATTTAGTCTGCAAAAAAATGTCCACGGCTTGGGATTTTTAGTGTTGCCGGAGGGCGGTTGGGCAGCCGATATTAGTTTGTTCTTTCTCTTGATGAATCTTTCAAGCTTTCTTTCTTTTCTTTGTTCAGACGCGGAAAAAATTTTACTTACCATGTGATTCTCCGTAGCTGGATTGTGGGTTGGAAAAGGGCGACAATCATATTCTAACAAATATTTTTGATATGTCAAGAACTTTTTTATACTCCTGTCTATGCAAAAGCCGCCCCGCGAACGGGGCGGCTTTTGGTATGGGCGATCGAGGAGATTCGAACTCCCGCTAGCGCTGCCACAGAGCGCTGTGCTAGGCCACTACACTACGACCGCCATGATTTTTAAACCATGTGCCCTCGGTAGGAATCGAACCCACATATGCGCCTTAGAAGAGCGCTGTTCTGTCCATTGAACTACGAGGGCATATCCCCTGGGGTTATTTTGGATGTTATCATGATTTTTTGCCTTTGACAAGGAAGATTTTTTGAGATATAATCCTAAGCAGATTCTACTTTTAAGTTTTTGGTAATTTGCACCTTGATTCCCGCTCCCAAAGATATTATGATAGACTAATGAAGCTATGCAAATATTGCAGTCAATATTATCCTGAATCTGATTTTGGGGTTGCCCTTTCAACGCCCGATAAAATCTACCGTCGCTTAAAATGTCGGTTTTGTTATGGTAAAACTAAGAAGGCGCTTGTAGAAAAATACCAAAAAATATTGGATGGGTATAAGATAAAAAGTGGGTGCATAAAATGTGGCACAAAGGATCATCGAATCCTAGATTTTCACCACACTGGCAATGATAAGGAGTTCTCAATTGGATCTGCGCGCTATAATCATTTTGGGATAGAAAGAGTGAAAAAAGAAATTGGAAAATGTGTTGTTGTCTGTGCTAATTGTCACAGAATAATACATTATGGGCAGGTTTGGCATCACGATCAGCGGTTTCAAAAATTACCTAAGATAGCAAAACGGGGTATAGTGTAACGGCAGCACGAGTCGTTTGGGACGACTTAATCTCGGTTCGAATCCGAGTACCCCGACAAAAGAGCCCCTTCCTTTGCGGTCTTAGTGGGCATTGCCCGCCGAAGCCCGATATGGCGGGCGCAGGCGGGTATCGTATATCGGTATTACCTTAGCTTTCCAAGCTAATGAGTGGGGTTCGACTCCCCATACCCGCTCCAACCAAAACCCCAAAAAAGAGCCTATTTTTAGGCTCTTTTTTTGGGGTTTTTTGAGCCATTTTACCCTCTAAAACGCCTATTTGACACCTGCGGATAAATGTGGGATAGCTATTGACAAAGGTGCTTGAGTATGCTAATATCAAGACATGCTCAAAGAAGGGCATTTTTTAGTGGATTTTATACTATTAAGCCTAATTTATGAATAAATCTTTATTGATTAGATCTATCCTTATGGGCTTTATTGTGGGAATCGCCTTATATGCCATCGTAGCCCCAAACACTACCCATGCCGAACCTAATAACACCGCAAGTGACACAAAAGTCACTTTGGTCTACAATGGACACCTTACCATTTGCAAGTTGGATAAATCTCACTATGAAGTGGTAAAAACTATAAAGGGCGTGGTATTTACCGGATATTCAGACACAAAAGATCAAACTGACGATAGGGAATGGGAAACAGCCTCTGGGAAGCACGTGGCCGACGGGTTCATTGCTACCAACGACTATCCCTTCGGAACAATTGTCATGATCCCCGAATTGTTTGGAGACAAGAAATTCGTGGTTGAAGACAGGATGAACAAAAAGTATACCGGCAAGAATCGAGTGGATATTTTCTTTCCGAATAAAGAAGAGGGAAGACAAAAAGCAATAGAATTTGGAGCAAGAAGGGCTACTATGTTAATCGTGCAAAGTTAAAAAAACCGGGCCGCTGGGCGGCCCGGTTTTTTTGTCCTACAAGCTATCCCTCTGTTTCACTCTTTTTTATCACCAATAACGTAAGAGCCGTTGCGAATATTCCGAATAAGAAAAGAATGGAATACACCGCTACGCTTGAAAACCAGGCTGAATTCAACCCTCGTTCTTTCAGTTTTTCCTGCTTTTGCTGTTCTGCCTTGCAAGCGGCAGTGTATTCTTCATTATACTTTTGCATTTCTTTCTCGTACTTTTCCATGGCAGCCTTGTCTTCTTTGGTCATAACCGTTCCGGGCATCATGGCGGAAGATAGCGCAGGGTACATGGGCGGTGTCAAACAATAATTGCTATATCCTGGGCCCATGCCCATTCCTCCGGCGTACGGGTCCATTTTAACCGAAGCGGCTTCAGGGGCTGTGGTGGTTTTTATAACGGATACGGCCAATTGCCGCACTGACCAAAATGTCAGCACCAAGGTGGCAATAAGGATAATCCACAAGGGAATTAATCTAATAAGTAATTTCATCTCTTTTTTGCTATTAAACTTCAACCGACCTTTTTACTACAAAATAGTGCCGAAGAAGGTTGGCTTTCCGAACTATTGCCTCAAATCCATAATATCAGAAATAGCATCAATGCACTATCTAGTCTTACTATCCGGGAGTAATATCGTGAAAAGTCCCCAATCCCGTGGGGCTTTTTAATGATACAAACCTCTTTATTTTTTAATGATTTTGAGTTAGTATTAAGATAACAATTTAATAATTGAATTGCCTAAACTCTGTAAATTTTTACGGAGCATGGCAAAGACCACTGCGACATAGAGATGGCATTTCTACCTGCCACACGTCGCAGTGGTTCCTATTCGCGAGGATAGGAGATAATATCCGAAAGGGTGTTATTGGCAAGGGGAGGTGCCTTTTCTGTACTCCCAAATCCACTGCGACAAAAATGAAATTTAAAAAAAACGTAATTACGATTAACGGGAGGAAGTTTTTTTATTGGCAGAAAAACCATATGCATAAAAAGGTCATAGTTTTGTTGCATGGCTTTCCTGGCAATCACAGGGGATTGCTTGATTTAGCAAATGACCTTGGTGATTACAGATTTATAATACCCGATTTACCTGCTTGTGGGTTTTCAGAACCCTTGCATAAAAAACATAATTTAAAAAATTATAGCGATTGGTTGAATGATTTTTTGGAAATTTTGTCTGTGGAAGAAGTGATTATTATTGGTCATTCTTTTGGTTCAAGAGTTGCCTTAATTTTTACTAATCATTATTCTAAAAAGGTTAAGCAACTTATTCTTATTGCCCCCGTTTTAAAAGTTGAGGGATTGCTTGATAGGATTGCTTCGCTCTACTTTGAAATTACAGAAATGCTACCAGAATATTTGCAAAAAATAATGATATCTAATGGTTTTGGTAAAAAATTAGGGGATATGATTATTTTTAAATCAGCCAACCAAAGAATACATACAGAAATAATAATCAGGGATATTGAAGAAATTAAAAAATTAAGTCCGCAGGTGAGCAATGATTTATTTGATGAATTTCATAAATTCAGCCTTATTCCATTTGGTAAAAAAATAAAAATAAAATCTTTGATAATCGCTGGTGAATTAGACCGAGTTGCACCCCTATATTCAATACAAGAATTTAGCCAGCAGTTATCTGGCTCCACATTGGAAATTATGAAAAATTGCGGACATCTTTTACCGTTAGAAAAACCCAAAATCACGGCAAATATCATAAGGAATTGGATAGAGGGCGTTCACCCCTCAACTATTGACATTATACCATAATATGCTATAATTAGGGTATAGTGAACTTTGACAAATAAACAGCTCTTTTTCACCTTGTTGGTGTTAAATCTGTTTAAGGGCGTTCTTTAAGGGAGGATATCGTGGAATTTTCTTGGCTGATTTTTGCATCGGTAATGGTCGCCAATGTCGCGTGCATCGGTGTGATGCTTCTGGCGCAGGCGGTGGACAGAAATCTGCCGTCGCGCAACTCATTCATTCCGATGACCAAGCAGAGGTTCCTGTACATCCAAGACTTCTGGACAATGACCTGGGGCGACGGGATCGGAGTTCTGCTGATTACCAACGCCTTTGTGCATCTGGCGGTCAAAGACATCACCAACTTGTGGTGGAGTCTGCCAATCGTCGTGGTCAGTGGCTTGGGCTTCCTGAAGATGTGCCTTGGCAACGCCCACAAGCCCGATTACGGATTTCCCGATCGCGACAAAGTGAGCTTTGCTGGAATCCTGCACCTATTCTACTTTGGAGTAGGAATCGCGGCCAGCGTGATGTGCGTGTGGAACCTTATCACAGGTGACCTTCGAGGTCCGGTGATGTGGACTGCACTCGTCGGCGGAGTATTCTACATCTTGTGTTTCATCATGGAAATGAAGTCGGGTAATTTCGACCAATTGAACCCGGCGACATTCCTTCTGGCGGACGATGAAATTCCGCCAGCGCCAAAGTCACCTGTTTTCCAGGTATTCGAGGCCATAGGATGGATCTGCGCTTGGATCTTTTACCCAGGTGCTATGGCAGTAGTCGTAGCACACAAAAAGGCTCAACAAACAGCCAACCCCAAAAAGTAGGTGATCACTTTCGCCTACCATTACCCCGAAAAAGCACGATGCTTTTTTGGGGTTTTTAATTACTGCATAGAACACGAAAAATTTGACAATGAACTGTAAAAAGTGTATGGTATAAGTAGTTTCTGAAACGTTGCTCTTAGCGAGAAGCTAAAGGCATCCATCCGACTTTGGCGAGATGCTAAAGTCCCAAATGTGGCGAGATGCCACAGAAAGAGGTGCGTCATGTGTCAGCATCAGAGTAGGGAGAAGATCGCCGCGTTCTTCCAAGAGTTTCCCTTTTTGACAAGGATTGTCAAAGAGAGGAAAACCTGCGAAGTCAAGGTGTCGAGAGTGAATCTGGCCACCGTGAAGGCGCAGGGAGATTTCTATGTCTTCGACAGGCAGGGGGTCTTGCTCGGAGAAACGAGTGCGTTGTGGGACAGAACCCTCAACGACACGCTCAACCGTCTCGGCATCCAGAACATGGGATGCATCGTGGAAAAGACGATTCATGACCCTTCTTACGGAGGATACGGCTTCTTCTCCTGGCTGATGGACTTTGTTTCCAGTCACATCACCTACAGCATCACCGTCTTCAAGGCGCCCAAGGATTTCGATCCGGCAAAATGGCTGGAAGAAGAGCGCCGTGGCGTTCAGGACGAGGTCCGCAATGAGATCGCTCAGGCGGGTGGCGAGATGTTACTTAATGACTCTCGGAAGGAGTACCCGATGAGTGGCCAAGCGTGGCTTGGGGTGAAGTTGCGTCTTCACCTTATCCTCTGCTGTTTCGTGCAAGGCGGACTGGCTATGTGGCCGTTCGTTGAACAGGCCGTCAAAGACAAGCACTACAAAAAGTGGGGGAAATAACCCACTAAACATGACCTCGAAAGAGCACCTTTGCTCCCTCGAGGTCTTTTTCTTTTCTTTTTTAAAATGTATGATTACTTAAAGAAAAAATATACCATTAATTAAAATCAAGATATGAAAAATCCAGACGGCTTAAATCGCGAAGAATTAGAATCTCCACAAGAACAAGTGGCGGAAGCAGGAATTGAACAAGCAGAAGAAACTCGCATAGAGGAGGAGATAAGGGAAGTCCAAGCGGAACTTCGAGAGGGTGTCGGCGAGCTTAATGAGCATTTGGACGAATTAGAAGAATTGCAAAGCGATGAAAGTTTGTCCGAAAAAGCAAAGAATGTTCTAATGGCAGGTATTAAAGAAATTAAGGACTATGTATCTGCCAATTCTATGGTTAATATGTTGGCGGGAATTGCTATGGCTGGAACCGTGGGTGAAAGTATTCGCGAATTGGCATCGGGCGACAAAGATATTAAAGAAGTGGCTACCACGGTGTTAGGCGGAGTAGTATTTTGGGGAATTGCCAAAGCCGTGGCTTATTTAGGATGGGGAAGAAAGGCGCAACAACAAGAAATGGCAAGAGCTGAAAGAGATAATGAAGCGCAAGAGGCTGTGCCAGTAGAAGATGGCGAAGTCGTGGAGGCTCAACCAGTTGAGGAAGTAGAGGAGGCATTACCATCAGAAGATGATACTGAAAATCAAATAAAAAAGCTAAAAAATGACCTTGATGAAAAGTATAAAGATAAGACAGAATAAACTAACAATAAATAAAAAACTATGGCAAAAACATTAACAAAAAAAGCAATTAAAGAGGCATTGGAAAAATTAAATAAAGCCAGCGTTTCTCCCAAAGAAAAATTAAAACTACTGAAAGAAATAAATTTTTTTGTTAGGAAAACAGATAAAATGGTTACGGATTTAATTGTAAAAGTTAGAAAATAATTCTCATCCAAAAAAGCCACGATAGTATTGTGGCTTTTTTGGTAGATATTAAGCAATGAAGCTCTTAACCATTCACAGGAAGTTGGGGGTTAGTATCTTCTATTTCGTACTCTGCTTCGTCAAAAATCGCCGTATTCACGTCAGCCACAATCTTTGAAAGGGACAGACACTCCGGGGAGGGCATGGGTGCCTGAAGGATAGAAGCAAATTTATCAGAGACAAAGTATAATTTGGCGGCTTTTCCTGATGTATTGCTTGGGTCTTGATACCAGTCAACAAGCCCAAGTGCTTCTAACTCTTTTAGGGTTCTACGCGCGGTTTTCCCTGATTTTCCGACTTGTTTGCCAATTTCAGTTGCCGAACGTCCGCATGTTTTCACAAGAATACCCATTACTTCTGACCTATCTACCGGCATAGTTGATAGGATGACAGGCCTGATAACATTTATTTCATCTTCGCCCACACCAGCGTTTCCGTTGATAAAACTCAAGATTTGAAGTAAGGACTTTAGCTGATTGATTATTCTCCAGGGCTGCTCTACCTGAAAGTTATTTATTTCATAATATTCCACCTTTTTCCCTGTTTTTTCGTCTGTAAAACTTGATTTTTGCGTAATAGCAATGCCACGAGCCCGGCAAATAAGCAGAGAAATATCACTAATTTTATCCTGGATTTCCTTAGTTTCATCAGCAGGTTCGTATTGTTTGATTTTTTTGATGAGTTGAGTGCAATAGGAGGACACTATTTGCCGTGTTTTTATGATTTTTTCTTTCCTGTTTTTCTCATTCCAAAAGTTCTCTAAACTTTGGTTCATTTCATCACTGTCTAATTCCGGAAGTCGCAGGAACAAAAATCGTGGGCCAAGCTGTGTCGCATAGTTATAGTGTTTAATCAAAATTGAAGGCGTGATGCATCCGATCATTGAAAACAACGAGCTATAGCTAATCAGTCCCCTTGTGGCTGTGAACTTTTCGAATTTACCGTCAAAGATGCTTGTCAGATCGCCAAGGATCTTTTTTACCGTTTCCTCGTTCAATGAAAAGAGAGTGTTCAGATCCTTTATGATAAATGCCTTGTTATCAATGAGTGGCAGTAAATCCTGTGGTTCTTTACCGTCTTTTGGCACAAACCCAGAAGCAAACGCATTCTCTGTAAGCGTATCCAATGTATAGACTTCATCTGTCGCGCTAAATAAACCAACAAGCTCGGTTTTTAACGACGATGGTACTCCAATGAGAAATAACCACAAAGGAGGATTGCATCGTAATTGGGAAGAGATAATGACCGCTGTGATTATTTTTAGCGTACTTTCATGGATAATACCTATTTCAGATATAGCATCAAATACCTCTCCGTAGTCTATGTCCCTAGCCAGCAGTGGTAGTTTTTCTTCCTTTTCCCTCTCCTCTTTGTCTGCCGCCAGTGATTTTAACCTTAGGTTATTCAAATGGGGAATATACTTCTGGGCGTCCGCCTTGGTGATACTGAAGTGTTCTTTAATATTGTTCAGAATGAACAATTCTGCAGTTGTCCTTTCAATATGGATAAGAGCCTGAAAAATGGGACTCAACACCTCCATTAATTTCAATTTTGACATGTCAACAGGTATTTGCTCTAGCATTCCCTCTATTTTTTCCATAGAAACCGAATTATCGTATACTCCTGTACAGTGTTGTATAGCAAATTCGACGGTGTGGTCTCGGTAATCCTTGCGCTGTTGTGTCTTTTCTCTGTTGCCAAGCGGAGAAGCAAGCCACAAAGATTCTATGCGAGAAGCATCCTTGCCGACCCAAAAAGCAAGGTGTGAACAGAGAGAAGCATCAGCCACTGATTCATCTCCATCAAATTCTGAAGTATCTCCGTTGTATAACAACTTGATAGCTGAACCATTCTTAGAAGCAAACATTTTTTGAAGAACCACATCGTCGCTTAATTCAATCTCTTTGCTTGTTGGGCTATGGAGTGTATTTTTGGGCTGTTCGCCTTTTTCCCAAGGATAACCAATGATTGAAAGCAAAGATTCAGCTTCCTCTGGTGTCACTAGCCTAACAGACTTTATATCTTGGTAGAAGTTTTGCGTCACAGTGAAGTACCTTCCTAAAGTATAAGCCTCAAAATTACCATGGCGATTTGCCTTAAGATTAAGCGGAGCAGTAAGTTTGAGAAAAAGATGCAAACCAGTTCCAGATGGTGATACTTCTGTATAAGTATTTGCCCTTGTGATAAGTTCTGCTATCTTTTTCCTTTGTTCGTGCGTTATATCCCTGCCTTCAAGGCATTTGTCCACATCTATTCCCAGTAATAGACCTGTGAACACGATACCAATGCCGCTAAAACGGCTTTGTGCGGCTATTACTTCGTCAAAGGTACTCCAAGTCACCGGATCAGTAGTGCTTGCTAGTTTCCCATTTGGCATATAGGGCACTTTTGTTTTTTTGGCATTTCGCATCTCAAGACGCCAATTTACCCAGTATTCATCGCTTGGCTCGGAAAGTCCATAGGTTTCTTTAAAGCCAAGAAAAGGGTTAATTATTTTGATATTTACCCACTCACTCAACTCTATCTCTTCGCACAGAATTGTGCTATAATTTATATACATTTGATTGATTAATTTAATTAGTATTGCCCCACGTTTCTAGCGTGGGGTTTTGTTTACAGTGCTACTGGAATTTACCAGCAGGCACTTCGTTTACTTTCGGCGCTCCCTTGCTACTAGGCTTATCGAGCCAGGTTTGGCATCGTGGACACCTTTGGGGACTACTTGCACGAGGAAACCATTGATGATCACACTTTTCGCATGAACGCCTAAAAATAAATAATTCATTTATATCTTTTGTATCCATAGATTTTATTACTACTTATTGTTAATGATTTGATCATTATCGACCGTATTGCTTTTTATTCAGCAATACCTTATTTGTAATCATAGCTCAGTCCCTTTTTATTCTTGATTTAAGCAAAAAGCCCATATTTAGTCTGGAAATAGGGGCTTTTTGTGTACTTTTAAGCTTGTTCTACCAGAGGATGCTTTTGAATAATCGAGCAAAGCTGTGTCAAATTGCCATTTTTACTGAGCTATACCTAGATAATATCCACAACTCCCCTGCACGCAGGATGGCTTCAAATCTCCGATATACAGGGGCTATTGGATTGGTTTTGGCGGCATCACCTCGCTATAGCGCGGAAACCCTTGACGCTTGCCAAAGTATCGTCTTAAGCGCTCAGCTGGGTAAAATTTTATGATTTGTCTTGGCTCAATTACTAAATGTGCTTTCCCGCACCACGCCGGCCGTCTTTTCTGTTCCATCGATACAAAATCCCCCAATCCCGGTAATCTGCAAAACTTATTTTGACGCAGTTCCTCATGCACCAATACCAGCAAGCCGGTATAAAAAATCAGAGCCAAGTCATGGTCAACGAAATTGCTTTGTTCGCTAAGTAACCGATAAAACCTCCGCCGATTTAGCAGTTCTTTACTTTTTAAATGCCCTATATCTGGTTTCCATGCCATATCATAAATCATACAACAAGCCCACTGTTTTCCTCGTTTTGAAAAAAAATGCGCAAAATTTTCAGACTGAACCGGGGATCGTTTCAAAAGGGGTCCCATTCCCTGTGGTGAAATAACCGTCTCTCGGTTCCTCTCAGTCTGAGGCTCAAGTCACGCCTTGAAGTTAGCTAAACGACCCCCCAATGTCTATCGCCCAATACTCATTCATCAGCACAACCATGGTCTACCAACTTTTATAAGTGGAATATTTTTAAATAAAACGCCACTGATATTCTTTGGCTGGCTAGTCGAACCAGCCTGGCACAAGCATTCACATTATTATGAATAACATAAAAAGAGTTATGACCATCACACGTGCTCCCGGGGATGATAACAGCAAACCTATGCTAAGGATTACCAATAGTTTTTTGCTCAAGGCAGATTTCTCTATTGGCAGTAAGTTCGAAGTCAAATACGGCCAAGGAGTTATTACTATTACTCGTCTGCCGGTTCAAGGTGAACCGGCTGGCGGTTCAAAATAGACGTTAAATGATTAATAATCATCAACACTCCCTAGTCCGGAGTGTTTTTTAATACATCAAATAAAAATATGTTTGATCCAAATAATAGAGTCCACGTTAACTACTCCGTAGATCGGGCAAGTGATGGCACAATTATCAGGTCATCAATAATGGTCAATCTTTATGAAGAAAGTGTTGAAGGTGCCGTTAAACTATACCGAGAGATAAAAGAACAGATTGAAGTCGTTGAAAAGAGCATGGGTGGACAAGTAAACCCCAAAGAGGTTATGGCTTTCCCAGAATGCCCAGACCATAAGGTTAAGATGCTTATGCGAACTAGGAGGGCAGATGCCGGAATTTTCTTCGGCTGCCCACATTTTGGAAGCAGTGGTTGCTCCAAGACCTTACAGTATCCGGTTATTCCCAAAGCCGATGTTCGCTAACCGATTGGCGGTGAGGGACTTTAGTAATATTAGTAATAATAATACTAAATTTCCCAATCTTATGAATGAAAATATAGAAAATAGTGCTATCAGCGTTAAAAATGGATTTGATGATGAAGCCACTAAAAATATCACTGCTTTTGGCGGTGTATTAAGGCGTATCCGCAAACGTCTAGTTGCTGAGGAATACCTTTATGTATATTCTGGCGGCAAGATGTGGAATATTTTCAAATGTGCGCCAATCCCATTCTGCGAAGTCGAAATTAGTGAAGAAGATGTGTGTTTTGTAAAATAATATTAACCATAAATAAACATATGGAAATTACACAAATAGAAAAAGACATCATTGCTGGCAAATACCGTGATTATTACCTCATCTATAACCGTAAAAGCACGGACGACTCAGATAATCAGAAAAATTCTATAAAATACCAACTGGCAGAAAATACCAGGTTCGCTTTCGTAAAAAAGATTCCGATTGCCCCCATTTCTCTGGACAACTTTATCAAGGACGGAGTTATTTCCGAAAAACACTCTGCCTTTAAGGAAGACTTTGACATGGTGTTTGGGGCGAATAATAGCGTCCAGTACCGCGTTGAGCGTCCCAAGTTCTATAAGTTGGCCGAATGGCTTAACAAGCGCTATTTTAAAGGAGTGATATTCCTTTGCTATGATAGAGCATGCAGAAACAAGGGCGACGAAACCATACTCCGAAAATTAATGAGAGCTGGAATTGATGTACAATTTGCGCTGGCTACTTATGATAAAACAAGTTCGGGCGAGTTACAGATGGACATAGAAGGCACATTTTCAATCCATCATTCCCGCGTTACTAGGGAAAAAGTAATGCTAACCATTCATAAAAGCCGTGCGGCGGGCTTGTGTATTAATAAGGCGCCGGTTGGCTATCTGAATGAGGGAAATATGCTCCACAAGCCAAAAGACCCCCAGCGTGCGCCGATTATAGCCAAGCTCTTTGAAATGTATGCGACCGGAGAATGGAGCTTGATGGACCTTTCCAGATGGGCGATTGAGCAAGGATTCACTATGGTGCCTGCTCGTCGGCACCGAACAAAAGAAGAAATGCTGGCGGATGATGGGGATGATGATCCGGCAAAAATTGAGCAAATAGCCCGTATTCCCACCTATAACAGTATTCATAAAATCCTAATAAATCCGTTCTATATGGGCATGATACGAGGTAATGATGGGCAGTATATCAAGAGCACCAGCCATGAAGGATTAGCTAAGCCTGAACTCTTTGCTAGGGTTCAAGCACAACTGAAAAAGAGCAACAAGAGTGCTCACTACATTAAAGTAATTGATTACCCATTTCGGGGAATAGTACGTTGTACGGACTGTAGTCGCTTGTACACTCCTTATGTGAAAAAGGGGATTATCTACTTTGGTTCACGCTGTGCTCCGGGTTGCACTAACCCCAATAAGAACTTCAATTTGAATTTTCTTACTAAAGAAACTACAGAAATCATGGGCAAACTCTTGCTTACAGAAGACGAGCTTGCTGGTTTGGATAAACTAGCGAATACTGATGCCGTTGAATTGGATAAAAAACGCACCAATCACCTGGAAGAAGCTGAGCGCAAGAAAAAGAAAATCCTTGAAGACTTAGCCTATATGGACGCCAATAGATTGTCGCTTCTTAAATCTCGTGCATATAGCCCGGAAAAACTAGCCTCTGAAGAAGCAACTTTGAACCTTAGCTTGAACGCATTAAATAATGTACAACAGGCTTCCGGGGCTTCTATGATAGAAACTATCCAAGAAGTGATAAAACTTTCCGAACTGCTAAAAGAAGCCCTTCCCACCTACCATTTAGCCAGTCCGCAAGAAAAAGAGGAATTAGCCAAGATTGTATTTTCCGAACTCAATTTATCCGGCAAAACACTTGATTTTAAAGCTAAAAACGGCTTCCAATCGCTTGAAAGCCGTTTTGAAACTCGTTTTGTTGCTCCTTGTGCCCGGGGTGGGACTCGAACCCACATGAGTCGAAACTCACGACATTTTAAGTGTCGCGCGTATGCCTTTCCGCCACCCGGGCAAAAATTACAACTTGAGGCCTAGGCGGGAATCGCACCCACGTATAAGGGATTTGCAGTCCCTTGCATTACTACTTTGCTACTAGGCCAATGGGTATTATATTATCACCTTTTCGCTACTTTTCAATTTCCTTAATTTTTTCTAACAATTCTTCCACTCGTGAAGCTTCCGCAACTTCTTTGTCGCGCACGAACATAATTTTAGGCACCGGGCGCATGTTGACCATCTTGTTAATTTTTTTTTGCACATCATAGACGCCTCTGTTGAGCACCCCAATAACATGGTCGGTTTTTTCTTCGGGCATGACAGAAATATAGGCTTTAGTTTGGATTAAATTGGGCGAAGTATCAACGTGGGTCAGCGTCACCAAAGCCCCGCTAAACCCAAAATCCGCAGCCAAAATCTTGCTGATTTCGTGTTGCAGGAGTGAATTCACTTTTTCAATACGTGTTGACATTGCTACTAGTTTTTATTAATATTCCATTAGTTTTGGGAAACCACACCTTAGCGAGAAAGGGGCATTTCTATGCTCAAGCCCTGCGTGGAACTTGGTTGCAGTGGCCAAGTAGATATTACCAATATCAAAGGGGTGTTGGCCAATCTTGCCAATGCTAATCCTGGCTATTGGACTGTAATCGATGTGTGTGAATGCCCCTTGTGCCGCAGGCTCTACTGGCCCGGCGGCAAGCCCGTGGAGGGAAATGGCGGCAAGAAGGTTTTTCGGGTGCATGATCGCAATACCGTCAAGGCTAAATAAAGCCCGCGTGAGTTTGTCGAGACCCAGGTAGTGATATCTGGGTTTTTCTCATTTGAAAATTCAAATATTTCAAATTGATTTCAAATTTTAAATTGTAAATTTCAAATTAGAGTATTCCTTTTTGCCGTTCCTCAACGTACGCCACCAGAATATCCCCCTGTTCAATTTTGATGTTGCCTTCAAATAAAATCCCGGCCTCGTCCCCTTTTTTAAGCAAGTCAATATCTTTTTTGTCGCGCTGTAAATTAACAATCCGGCCTGCGCCCACTTTTACATCGGCGCGCACCACGTCCAGCTTCAAGCCTTTTTTCAATTCACCTTCCGTAATTTTTCCGCCCACAATTTGGCGGTTTTTTTCAGCCCAGAATACCAAAATGGTTTTCAATTTCCCCACTTCTTTGCGTACATTTTCGGCGTCCAATGATTTTTCCATGCCATTGCGCACCTCTTGGATTAGTTCATAAATAATATCAAAGGTTTTGATGCGCACCCTTTTTTGGGTGTCATTGCGCATCAGGGCCAGCACGCCCGGGTTGATTTTCACCCGAAAGCCAATGATATGGGCGCCGGTGGTTTCGGCCAGCTTGGCATCACTTTCGTTGATATCCCCCACTTCGGCTTTAATGACGCGCAGGGTTACCTGGTCACTTGGCAAAGTTTTTAACATGCCATCAATCGCTTCCAGTGACCCGAAGACATCGCCTTTTAAAATAATATTGGCGGTTTTCCTTGAGCCATCACCCTCTGCCGCCCCGCCATAATTAATTTCTTTTTTATCGCCATGCGTTTTGATAGCCGCGCCGGCCGCTTCCATGCTGGGGTAACTTTTTAACACTTCACCAACTCCCGGCACCTTTTCAAACCCCAATATAATGGTGGGCGATCCGGGCATGACCTTTTCCACGGTTTTACCCTGGAAATCTTGCAACAGTTTTATCTTGGCCATGGCCGTCTGGGTGGCGACAATATCTTTGGCAAGCAGAATGCCCTTTTGCACAATTACCGTCGCCACGGGACCTTTTAAGCTGTCCATGTACGATTCTATCACCAGGGCCTCGGCCGGGCTTTTTATATCGGCCGTCAAATCCTGCAAATCGGCCACCAGTAAAATAATTTCCAACAATTCGTCTATACCCGTTTTTTCTTTGGCAGAAACTTCAACGCAGGGCACGGTGCCGCCCAATGATTCCACAAACACATCGGCGCGCGAAAGTTCTTCTTTTATTTTACGGGGGTTGGCGCTGGGTAAGTCAATTTTATTTAGCACCGCAATCATGGGAATACCAGCATTTTTTATGGCACTGATGGCCTCTTTGGTTTGGGGCTGCACAGATTGGGCGGCATCAACCACTAAAAGCGCAATGTCAGCCACACTGGCGCCGCGCGTACGCATGGCGGAAAAGGCCTCGTGGCCGGGAGTATCAATAAAGGTGATATGCTTGCCGTGTTGCTCCACTTCATAAGCTCCAATATGCTGGGTGATTCCGCCGGACTCTTTGGCGGTAATTTTAAAATCTCTGATGGCTTCAAGCAGGGAAGATTTTCCATGATCCACGTGCCCCAAAACCACCACCACCGGCGGGCGTTTGATGACGGGTTCAATTGGTTTTTTCGGCGTTTCCGGAATTACTTGAGCCTTTGTCTTTTTGGGCTTGACTGCCGAAGCAGTTTTCTTCTTTATCATTCAATGATACTAGCTTAATTTTCGTCAAAATTCAATTCTGTGGAAGGGATTAGACCAGATTAGAACCTATATTGAAGAAGAGGTGGAATCCCTTATATGATTGACGATAACGAAATAAAATAGAATTATCTAATTTGGTGTTAAGTTCTATTCATCGCCTCTTTTGCATATAACTTAACAGCTTCATTAAGATTAAACTCCGGTTTATCCAAATCTTCTCTACTAAACCATCTAATATCTTTATGCTCACTATTATTTAATACAAACTTATCAGATTTGGCTTTGGCAATATAATATAGGCCGATGTGTTTATGAATTTCGTTAATATCATGGATATTTAAAAATACCGGAGCATATAAAGATTTTGTGCCTTTTACTTGAAGATTTGGCTTGCTCCCCACTATTTCAATTTCCAAACCGCATTCTTCTTTTACTTCTCTAAATAGTGCCTGCTCTGGATCTTCATTCAATTCAATGTGTCCGCCAATCTGCAACCACATATTGTGTTTTTTATGGAATATTAAAAGAACCTTCTTGTTGTGAACAATAAAAACGTCGACGGTAAAATCTATTAAGTCGTGGATGTGGGGCATACTTTTTTAATTTAATTATTCGGTTTTATTTTTACTGCTTAACTATGATTATATCATATGAAAAAAGGGCAAAGTGGTCAAACTTCGCCCCGAGACTCTATTGGAGAGTCTCATCGATGACTGAAAGGACATGCCTTGCCTGGACGAGGTCGGGCAGACGACAATGGCCGACACCACGGATTTCCGAGAAGAAATCCCGCATCTCATCAACATACCCGTCGTTGATGATAGTGGTGCCCAAATCCCTTTCTTGCCAGACGGAACCAGAACGCTTGGTCGTCGTGGCATGGCCTGTCACCGTAACACTTCGCAGGGAATCAAGTGTTACTAGTCCACCGCCCTCAAGGACAGCTGTTGCTTTGCACGTAAATGCGTTGGCCGCATTCGTGGCGAAAAGGCAGGTCATCGGACATCGCTCGTTCTTGAAAACAACCGTAAGCGATTCTGATTCCCCTTCTCGTGACCAGAAAGCGTTTTTCACTTTCGCCACATTGCCAGCGACTGCTGTGACAAAGTCAATCGCGTGGGTCAGATGGGTAAGTGAGAACGCCTTTTTGGAACCGAGGTTCCAGCGTTTGCCACGGGGGCCAGAACCGATATACGTCACTTCCAAACACATCAGTTTTTCTTCCTTGAGAAGCTCAATGAAACGAGCACTTCCGCCTGCGTAGCGGAAGACGTGGCCGAATCTAATGACAAGGTCGTGTGGCATTCCATCGCCAATGATCTCATTCAGGGCTGTTGCGTCGAGTGCCGCTGGCTTCTCGCAGAAACAGTGCTTTTTGAGCTTCACTGCTTGTTGCAGGACAGTCTGATGAACCTTGGGCCAGGAACAGCAGACAACGCAATCGATGTTGTCCCAGAAACTGGGATCGGTTGCGTCCTCAACAACCACTGCCTGCGGAAAACGTGACGAGGCCCATTCTCGTGAATCTGCGTCCCTGTCGCAGAAAGCCGAGAAAAGGACATTGTCCTGCGAGATAATCGCAGGGAACAGTATCTCTTTGAAATGAGGCCCGACACCGATGACACCGACACTGATTTTAGTGGGTGTGGTCAGTAGAATCTCCTTTTTGTTAGGGTGCTAAAACCGTTGCTTACAATACTATAAAAGTTTCAATAAGTCAAATAAAGTTTCCGAAAGATGAACTCCTTAATATCACCATGCCATTCCCGTAAAGGACATTCATAGCCGGTTAGAACCTGTTAAAACACCCATAAATACGAGGGAATTGTATAATTTATACGCTAAGAATCTTGCAGTGCGGAGGCGGGAGGATTCGAACCTCCGAGGGCCGTAAAGCCCAATAGTTTTCGAAACTATCCGAATAAACCGCTATCGCACGCCTCCTTATTGCCAACTATATACTAAAAATGCCCCTTCGCGGGACATTTTTTAATTCGCTTGGTGTTCATCATTTTTTACCAATACCTGGTGCCAGTCGTTGTAATCGTAAATGTCTTGCAGAATCATGCCGCACACGGCTCCGGCAAAAAAGGTGGGCAGGTACAAATAATCTATCAGCCAGACAGTCCCCAATATCATCATGCCTAAAATCCAATGATGCAAATGCAACTTCCACTTTCCCAGATCCAAAAAGACAGAATCTATTTTGCTTTTATGGACAAACAGGTGGCAAAACACCTTGCACAGTACATACCCCGCCACGATTCCCACGGTAAATAGCATAGAATAGTAAAGCGAGGTGGCTAAGACTACCGCGGGTAACAGCATTTTCACTTTCCTGCGCCTGGCGTCAATCACTTCCGGATTAAATTCGGCCATATTTTTCCTTTAAATTCTTGAATAATTTAAGCTCCAAATGCGACCAATTGGTTATCCACAATGCATTCATTTTAGCATTTTTAAGGAGGCTGGTCAAGGTTGCTGTCTATCATCAAAAAAGCAGTCCACAAGCTGCTTTTGGCACACATTTTGTGCCCTCGGTAGGAATCGAACCTACATCAGAGATTTAGGAAACCTCCGTCCTATCCATTGAACGACGAGGGCGCAATGCTTAAATAGTAAACCAAAAATCGTCTATTTGCAATGCTGAAAAATATTAGGTACAATGACTAAATTCACAACATTTATGTTCGAAAACCAATCACCTATCACAAAAATTGCTAAAAAGGCCTGCCCGGCGGTCATCACCGTCATTGTTTCCAAAGACCTGCCGAAAGTGGAAGATTTTTACAGCTTTCCATACGGCGGAAAAGAATACATGATGCCCATGATGGATAAAGACGGCAAGGGCGTACTGGAAAAAACCCAAGTTGGAGGCGGGTCCGGTTTTATCATTTCACCCGACGGTTATGTCATGACCTCCAACCACGTGGTAGCCGACATGTCGGCCGAATATACGGTTATTTTAGACCCCCAGCACAAATACCCGGCCAAAGTGCTTTCCCGGGATCAGATCAATGACGTGGCCATATTAAAAATTGAAGGCAAAAACCTGCCCCACATTCCGTTGGCGGATTCAGACGCCATTGAACTGGGAGAAGAAGTGGTGGCCATTGGCAACCCGCTGGGTGAATTTAATGACACGCTTTCGGCTGGCATTGTTTCGGGCTTGTCGCGCTATATTTCAGCTTATGGTGGCCTGGATCACCAGATGCAGAATTTGCGGGGGCTGATACAAACGGACGCGGCCATCAACCCCGGCAACTCCGGTGGGCCGCTGGTAAACATGGAGGGCAAGGTGATTGGCATTAACACCGCCACCATTATGGGGGCCCAAAACATCGGCTTTGCCATTCCCATCAATTACGCCAAAAAAGACTTGGCGGAGGTGAAAAAATTCGGCAAGCTGGTGGTGCCGTTTTTAGGCATAAAATATGTTTTATTAAGCCCCGAAATGGCAAAAACCAATAAATTGCCCGTTAACGACGGTGCCCTGGTGGTGCGGGAGGCGCTGGGCGAGGCGCCGGTCATTAAAGATTCTGCCGCCGACAAGGCGGGAATAAAAGAATTTGATATTTTGCTGGAATGCGACGGACAAAAAATTACGGTGGAAAATTCCCTGGGCAGTATTTTGCAAAAATGTAAAATCGGCAGTGAAACCAGCTTTAAAGTGTTGCGTGACGGGCAAGAGCTGTTGTTGAAAGCGGTGCTGGAAGAAAAGGTGTAAATCCGCCGCAAAAAATGAAACCAAAAACGGGCCCCGCGGGGCCCGTTTTTATGCTGACCGTGGGCCGCGCTTCGCGCGGCCGTCAAAATCCTCAATAAAAAATCAAATTGTTTTCTAGTGGAGCGGGTAAGGGGAATCGAACCCCTGTACTTTGATTGGCAACCAAATGCACTACCATTGTGCTATACCCGCCTTCGGTCGCAGAAGCGACCTTCGGCGGGCAAAGCCCACTTGAAGATCGCGGAGGCGACATTCATTATTTGTGCCGCGGGGGTGAATCGAACACCCGACCAGGCGCTCTTCCTGTTTGGACTATATCATCACCCCGCAAAATTGCCCTAAGCAATCGCGGGGGCTGGGCGCTTCCGCTTTGATGTGAATCAAAGAGTACTCCTTAAAGGATAGTCTCTACACCTTCCCCTTTTGCAAGGGGCTTGGCTCGGGATTCTGTTTGATATTATTTACAAACCATTCCCCGAATTCACCCAGTTACAAATCTGCATTACTGCAGAATGGCCCGAAGATTCAGGCGTCTGCTCTACCACTGAGCTACCACGGCGTGGTATTTTATTAAACGAACGGTGGACGATGCAGGACTCGAACCTGCAACCCTCTCAGTGTAAATGAGATGCTCTGCCAATTGAGCTAATCGTCCATAACGGGTGCGCGGGACAGGAGTCGAACCTGCACGCTTTTGAAGGCACCAGCACCTCAAGCTGGCGTGGCTACCGTTACACCACCCGCGCGTGTTTTTATTTAGTTTCTTCGGTAGGCACTACAATTTCCGGAGCCTCAACCACCGGCGCTTCCGCTACAACCTCTGGCGCAATGGCGGCGCTCAAATTCCTCTTTTTCAATTTAGCCTTGGTGCCTTTGGCAGTTCTCAAGTAGTACAATTTTGACCTTCTTACTTTACCTGATTTTACCACTTCTATTTTTGCAATAGAAGGCGAGTGTACAGGGAAAATCCTTTCCACGCCGATTTGCTCCACCACTTTGCGCACGGTAATGGTGCTATTGATGCCCTTGCCGTGTTTGCGGGCGATCACCAAACCTTCAAAAATCTGGATCCTTTCCTTGTCCCCTTCTTTGATTTTTTGGTGCACTTTAACCGTATCACCGGGCCGAATGTCCGGCATCGTTTTCAGTTGCGACTTTTGAAATGTTTCTATTTGTTTATTCATGTTTTTTTAAACTAGTTAGTATATTTTTTAAATCTTCCGGCAGCTCCGATGCAAATTCTTTTGCTTGTCCATTTGGTAACATAATTTTCAAGTATCCTGCGTGTAAAAATTGTCTTTCTAGACCCTGTGGTTTTGGAGAATCTTTGAACCCATATAACTTATCTCCTGCAATCGGATGCCCTACATAAGCCAGGTGGCACCTAATTTGGTGCTTCCGGCCGGTTTTGATTTGAACTTCCAATAGCGTGTATTCGGCAAATCTTTCTAAAATCTTATAATCAGTAATAGCTTCCCGTAGGCCTGTTTTCCCTGTGTATTGCAGTGAATGGGCCGCTTGTTTACGCGGGTCACTTTTAGAGCGGCCAATTAACGTGTGGATGGTGCCAGAAGCCTCTTTTACTGTCCCCGTAGCCAAAGCCGTGTATTTCTTTTCTACCTCTCTATTTTTAAACTGTTTTTGCAAAAAAATCAAGGCTTCGGGGGTCTTTGCCACCAATAACACGCCAGAAGTGTCTTTATCTAACCGATGTATCATTCCGTAACGCGGCGCTTCACCGGTGTTTTTTAGGTCAGGATACTTCTCTAAGAGTAAATCAATAAGGGTTTTTTCACCGGAAATATCACCTTCCGGAAACACAATAAGCCCTGCGGGCTTATCAATCACCAACACATCCTGATCTTCGTAAATAACGGGTATATCCATGGCTAAGTATTAGACCTATTGGGCAAACTTCCGGTGTAAGTAATTTCTTCTTCATCAATACGGCGGACGGGTTCTTCTGTTTGTAATTCTTCCAGCACTTGCGCCACCAGTCCGGGAGTTCTGGCAATAATAAAAAACCCTTTGCCTTGCTTTGGGGTAAAGCCAAGCTCTAAGAGAATGCCGGCAATCAAACCATCAATGTTAAGGGGGATTTTCTTCCCTTTTTGGCTAGCAATTTCTGTTTCCACGGCAAGGGCCAGGTCAATGAAGGGCGAGGTAAAAGATTCCCGAGCGCACACTTGCAGTAACTGGCCAACCCGAGGGTCGGCGTCTTTGTATATTTTATGCCCGAAACCATACATGGTGGTTTTTTCTTGCAGGGCCTTGGCCACAAATTCTTTGGCGGAAACAATGCCCGCAAATTGTTTCATAGCCTTTTCAATGGCTCCGCCGTGGTAATCTCCCAAAGCAATTACGCCCGCAGCCACCGAAGCGTTCACGCTGTTGCCTCCGGAAGCGACAAACCTGGCAGCCATGGAAGAGGCGGTGCCCATGCCGTGGTCAATCACACTCACCAAGGCCGCCTGAAAAATAACAGCTTGCGTTGCGCTGGGCTTCCCTCCTTTTAGTAATAAATAAATACTTTCGGCAAATGAGCTTTCCGCTATGAGCGCTGATAAGGCCTGCCCGCGAATAATATGGTCGCCCGGCACGATTTTGGAAATGGAAGTATTAAACTTCATTTGTCTATTTTTGGTTTCTTAGTAAATTTTTTATTAAATCCGGGATTTGGTGGTGATAATCTGCCACGGTAACGCCCGCGCGCCGGAGGATGCGTTTTTTGGCCCGGGCGGTGCTGTTGGCGGTGCTAATAATGGCTCCGGCGTGGCCCAGAGCAACGTTTCGGCCGGTTTTTTCAGCAAATTGGCCCGAAATGAAGGCCACCAGCGGTTTGGTGAATTTTTTTTCACGCACCATATCTGCCACTTGGTTTTCGTAAAATCCGCCGATTTCTCCCAGCATGACCACGGCATTAGTGTCTGGGTCGTTTTCCAGTAATGCTAACATGTCTGTCATGTTGCTACAAGCTATGGTGTCACCGCCAATACCAATAATGCTACTTTGTCCCAGCCCGGCCTGGCTTAACGCCAAGGCGGTTTCAGCGCACATACCCCCGCTTTTTGATACCACACCAACAGAGCCTCTGGTGTACATACTGCCCTCTGTCACATTGCCAATAGATCCCAATTTACCAAGGCAGGTATCTAAAACACCAATGGAAGAGGGTCCTAAAATAGTGCAGCCAAGTTTTTTTGACATTTCAAACATTAGAGCACTGTCTTTGACCGGCACGTTTTCTGTCACGATAACCAGGGTGCTAATGCCCGCTTGCATGGCCTCCTGCGCCGCGCCCAGCACGGCTAGCGGCGGCACGTACAGAACGCTGGTGTTGATGTCCGGGTCAAACGCCAAAGCTTCTTTTACGGTGTTGAAAATCGGTTTTCCCAAAACCTGCTGGCCCCCTTTGCCGGGAGTCACTCCGGCCGAAACTATTACGCCGGAAGCCAGCATGCTTTCAGCGGCTTTTTGGCCTTCCTTGCCGGTCATACCCTGAACCAAAACCTTGGTGTTTCTATGAATGAGGGTGGACATGTTTTTTACCGTGAATTACGAAATGGTTTCTTTGGATTTTCTTCAATTTTTGTGATAGAAATTTGATAGAATTTTTATGCTTAGCTACGCATAAGCATAAAAATTATTGCGGATTTATAGCCAAAAATTGGAGAAAAGACAAGAAATATTTCTTTAATTGTCCATTTCGTAATTCACGGTATAGGCGGCTGATTTTTCAGCCATTATTTTCGCGGCGTAACTCATGGGGGTTTCCTTGCCAAATAACGTAATATCAAGCCCCTGCTTTTTAGCAAAACGGCGCAACATGTCAAAGGCTTCTGTATCACGCGGACCGGCTCGGCGTATGACAATGGGGTATTTGGGTAAGGCAGGCAGATGGCTAATGCCTTCGGCAAACCCTGACAGTGTTTCAAAAATATCGGTAAAATTAGCAACGCCTCCAATTACCAGGCAGCCATGCAGGTTTGGCGCTGACAGGGTAATTTCTGTTAAGGCGCGCACTTTTTCCCGGGACGGGTTGCCTGAGTATTCGGTGTAGTTTGCGGGCTTTCCTCCCGCTTCTATTAAGGCATCCATGGCGGCTAGGGAGGCTCCTCCCCCAGAGGCCAGCACGGCAATATCGCCTTTCAGTTCCAAGAAGGTTTTTCCGGCCACGCCTCGGTGGTCGTTTTCGTCAATGTGCCGGGCGGCAAGTTCCCGGGCGCTGAATTGCTGGGATTGGCTTTCGGCCGCAATGGCATGCAGTTTTTGCTGGCGGGGCAATGCCGCGTCATCAATGGTGATTTTGGCGTCAGCGGCGTACCAGAAGCCCTGTTTGGTTTTGATAATAGGATTAATTTCCAAAGCCAGGCAATCAAATGCCACAAAGGCTTTATAGGCTTTTACCAGAACGTCAGCCAGTTTTTTGTTGCCCGCAATTTTGAAGCCTTCCTTGGCAGACAGTGTTGCCACTTGGGCCGGATGATGAGAGGTGATGGTACCGGTATTTTTTTCAATGTGGATGCCGCCCTTAGTGGAAAACAATATTATGGGGCGGCGGGTGAGGGTGTTGTAAGTAATAGATACAAAATATTCAGCTGCTATGGCTAGTTTTTGTTCAACCAGCACCGCGCCAACCGGCGTACCTTGGTGTTTTTTGGCAAACAGTTTTTTAATCTGTTTTTGCAGAGCCGGGTAACTTTTGGCATCAAGCACCAGGCCGGCTTTTTTGCGGCCTCCGCCCATGATCTGGGCCTTAACCATGACATTTTTATGTTTGGTAAAAAACTTGCGCAGCGTTGCGGCATCAACCGAATCTTGATTATTCAGCACCATGCCCGCGGGCGTTTTGATGCCCGCCATCTTTAATAATTGCTTGCCCTGGTGTTCTAATAGTTTCATGGTGATATCTTTTTGATGTAGTGGATCAATATCTCTCCTTTCTTAAAACTTAAACTTTTGTGGAATTTCTGGCTGACCACATTTTGCACCATGGCATCAGAACCGATTTCCCTTACTTTCTTTGTCTTAAACCATTTTTCAGCCTCCTTAAATAACATTTTAGCTATTCCTTTTTTGCGATAGGCTTTTTTCACATAAATTCCCTCCAAATATCCCACGGGGTTGGTTTTTGAGCCCTCAACGTAGTCGGTCCTTATGGCAAGGTTGATAAACCCAATCGGTTCTTCGTTATCAATGCAAACAAAACTGCGCTCATTTTTTGAATCAAGCATTCTTTTAAAATCTTTTTTGATATCTTCCGCCGAGTGTCTTGGCCAGAATTCTTGACCCAGTATCACCCAATCAGAAAAATATTTTTTGGTAACTTTACTAATTTTCATAAAATAGTGGGCGCGCCCCGACTCGAACGGGGAACCCTTTTCACGTCAAGAAAATGCTCTACCAATTGAGCTACGCGCCCATTTTATTTTTTAAAAATCCCAAATAGTTTTTTGGAATTTTTTTATTTCACCTTTTTCCATGTTGTTTACACTGAGCGAGCGAAGTGAGTCGAAGTGTGGGCCCGGTAGGACTCGAACCTACAGCCGGACGAGTATAAGTCGTCTGCTCCGCCATTGAGCTACGGGCCCTGGGCGGCGCGCCCGCGGGCGCGCCGCAAAAATCGTATTCTATTTTTCTATTTTCTATTTTCTACTTTCTTCTTCGTGCTCGGCACGCCTATTATCTTCTCAAACTCATCGCGCTCTATGGTTTCTTTTTCCACCAGTGTTTTGGCGATTTTGGCGAGCATGTCGCGGCGCTTGGCGACAATTTCAGTAGCCCGTTTTTCGGCGCCCCGTAAAATAATTTCAATTTCCCCATCAATTTTTTCCGCCACGGCTTCGGAATAATTATTTTCTAAACCGGCGCCCATCATCACCGCTTCTTTGTCTTCAAATGAAATGGGCCCCAATGAAGACATGCCCCAGTCTTTGACAATTTTGCGGGCGATGTGGGAAGCTTTTTCCAGATCGTTGCTGGCTCCGGTGGTCATTTCGCCAAAGATGAGGCGTTCGGCTGCCATGCCGCCCAGCAAGGTGGCAATTTCCGCCAAGAATTGGGTTTTGGTGCGCAATTTATTATCTTCTGAAGGCAATTGCAAGGTGTAGCCGCCGGCCATGCCGCGGGAAATAATGGAAATTTTTCGCACCGGTTCGGTGCCGGGAATGGAAGCGGAAACCAGCGCGTGGCCGGCTTCGTGGTAGGCCACAATTTCTTTTTCTTTTTTGGATAACAAATGGCTCCGGCGTTCCGGGCCCAACAGTACCTTTTCAATGGCTTCCAAAAATTCATTTTGGAAAATGTGGGTTTTGTTTTGCCGGGCGGCCAGCAGAGCCGCTTCGTTGGCTACATTGGCCAAATCCGCGCCGGAAAAACCGGGAGTGCGTTCAGCAATTTCTTTAAAATTAATATTTTCGGCCAACGGCTTGTCTTTGGAGTGGATGCGTAAAATGGCTTCACGGTCATGGACATCTGGCGGATCCAGGGTGATTTTGCGGTCAAACCGGCCGGGCCGTAAAAGGGCGGCATCCAAAATATCTCCCCTGTTCGTCGCCGCCATTACGATGACCCCGGTTTCTTTTTCAAAGCCGTCCATTTCCACTAAAATCATGTTTAAGGTTTGTTCCCGTTCATCATGGCCGCCGCCCATGCCCACTCCCCGGTGCCGGCCGATAGCGTCAAGTTCATCAATGAAAATAATGGAAGGGGCAGCTTTTTTGGCGGTCATAAACAAATCACGCACGCGAGCCGAACCTACCCCCACAAACATTTCCACGAATTCAGAACCGGAAATGGAAAAAAACGGCACATTGGCCTCACCGGCCACGGCCCTTGCCAAAAGCGTTTTTCCAACGCCAGCACTGCCCAAAAGCAACACTCCGCGCGGAATTTTTGCCCCCATGTCTAAATACTTTTTGGGGAATTTCAAAAAGTCCACAATTTCCACCAATTCTTCCTTGGCTTCTTTTAGGCCCGCCACATCTTTAAAGGTGATTTTTTCCTTGCTGTGGCCTTCCGCGCCGAAAATCTTGGCCTTGGCCCGGGTAAAATCAAATACCTGCATGGCACTGCCTCTGGTTTGCTTCATCATAGTCCACAGGAAAAAGCCAATCACCAACAATGGTAAAATCCCGTACAGCAGCGCCGGCAGCAGCCATGACCAGACTGATTCTTCCTGGGTGCTGGCAGAAATTTCCACTTTTTGCAGTTTGGTTTTGTCTGCCCCCAAGTTGACCAGCACATCAGATAAAACAGAATTTGATTCTTTCATACTGGACGCTTTTTTATCGTCAGTGTAAATAATTTCAACGCTATCGCCGGAAACCGTAATTTTTTTGACCTTATCCTGGTTAATATCGCCCGCCAGCTGGGAAAGCGAAACTTCGTTGGCTTGTTGGTCCGGCAAATATAGTAAACTGAACACGCCTCCCACCACCAGGAGGATTAAAATGACAAATACAAAGTTTTTTACTAGTGGGTTAATTTTCATGTGATTTTATGTAGCGAAGCGAGTAAAATCATGTCGCCATTTTGGCTAAATACAAATAGTATTCTTTGTGGCCAAAATTGCGACGAACCTTACTGTTTATTTAATTTAATAAAATAATCCTAGCATTTTAGGCCACATCCTCCAAGCCCTTGACAAGAGACTTGAAAGGGTGTATGATTAAGACACGGGGTGAAACAGTGGGTTTCCCATTATAAAACAAGCACAAAAGGCATTTTTTACGAAAGGAAATTGCCATGATCGGACTCAGTGTTTCTTTCTGTATTCTCGACATTGTGAACGGAGTGGTTCCGATCGAGAACGTCGAGAAGATCATCGGGGGCATTAGCGCTCAAAACCAGGAAGACGTCAGGCAGCTCATTTCGGATTATTGCCAGGTCTACTGGCGAGAATGCCCGAAGGAGGCAGAGCAAGTCTTCCGCCAGTTGTTCGCAGAGGGCAAGATCGAACAGCCCCGCTTGATCGATGACCGCCACTTTCCGAACATCGGCAACAGGAAGCGGTGGGTTGAGAGCGAGGCCGAGATCGTCTGGCAAGATCAAATGGCCCGGGCGATGGAAAGCTAAGCCATAAGGTGAGTCGTTTCATGATGAAACGACTCACTCACACTTCAGAGTAATTTACCAACGTAGATTTTTGTGAAGTGTTGAGGGAAGTATCGCCAGTACTTATTTTTGAGGAGAGATCCATGCAGGTATCAAAGTGGGCTTTCGCAGTGTTTATGATCGAGAGTTGTGTTATCGGATTTCTTGGCGGTCTGTTTGCCGAAAACCGCTGGCAAGCACATCAGAGCCGCCAGAAGGACGAAGCGGTGCGCACAGCCTACAAGCAGTTCATGATCGAGTTCAGTAACGCGCCGTTGCTTGGCAACACCTACTGGATGCGGCCAGTGCATGGCGAACCATTCGAGTTCGACGACTTCACTGTCGCCTTTCACAAGGCCGGTTCACACTTTGCCAACTGCGACATCACGTGGAAGAACGGTAAAGTGGAGAATCACACCTTCTATCTCGAATCGCAACCCGTTTGGTCGGGTGGGTACGGCATGGATAAGATGCCCGGCACCAAAGGTACGTTTATGGTGGTTACCACCGACGGCTGGGTAGAATGCCGTTACGTGCCACCCCATCGCTGGGCAGAATAATCGAAGCGCGCAGGCGCAGGGGCGAAGTCAAAGACTTCGCCCCTTTTAATATAAAAAATTGCAGCGAGCACGTGTTGTTTAAAAAGACACTGCGGAGGCGAAAAAGCATGGTTTTTTGCGGCAAGCCGCGAGCCAGGCCGGCTTTGCCGGATGGCCCGTCTGCGCAAAAATTTTTCGCCGAGGAGTGAGTGGCAATTCGCGCTGGCGAATTGAACACGACTTTTTAAACAACGCGTGCGAGCGGAAATTTTTCAATCAAAAAGCGTGGCGAGAGCCGCGCTTTTTGAACCTTCTTATTTCTTCAACTTCAAACTCATCCTATGTTCTTTCGGTTCAATCAGCAAAATTTCAAACTGATATTCTTCACCCACTTTCAGCGCCGCTTCCATTTCGGCCGGCGAAGCAAATTCTGAAATGTGGCACAGCCCCCGGATTTTTGGCAGCACTTCCACAAACGCGCCAAACGGGCTAAACGAACTTACCTTGCCTTTGATAGTATCCCCTTTTTTATACTCTTTTTCAATTTTTTCCCAAGGATTTTCTTTTAAGGCTTTCAGTGACAAAAATACCTGGTTGTTGGTAATATCAATGATTTTGGCTTTGACAATTTCACCCACTTTTACCATTTCCGCCGGATTTTGCACTAACTGCCAGTCCAGTTCTGAAATGTGGATCAAGCCTTCAATTTGGGTGTTAGGTGCTAGGTTTTGGGTGTTAGATTCTTCGTTTACGGGGAATTTAATGAACGCGCCAAAGTCGGCAATGCCGGTGATTTTGCCTTCAATGACATCATCTTTTTTGTAGTTGGCCAGGATTTCTTTGATAGCCTGTTCGGTTTTGGCTTTTTCAGACAAAATTAATTTATTTTCTTCGGCCAGCAAATCCAGCACTTTCACTTCCAGGGTTTTGCCGATGAATTTTTGCAGTTCCTTTAAAATTTTGGCTTTGTCGGCGTCAGCCACCCTGGGGTAATTTTCCGGGGACAATTGTGAAACCGGCAAAAAGGCCGCCATGTTGTTAACGCTGGTCAGCAGCCCGCCCTTGTTCACCCCGGTAATTTTCACCTGGATAATTTCACCGCTGGCTTTCAAATCCCTCAATTTTTGCCAGTTTAAATCTTTGGTGGCGTCTTGCAATGAAAGTTCGCGGTAGCCGTCATCATTTTCCATTTCCACGATTTTAGCGTGGACAATGTCGCCCACGTTTAAATCTTTGATGGCTTCTTTGGAAAGATAAAATTCTTTGCCAAAAATAATCCCTGTGCCTTGCGGCCCCAGGTCAACATACAGGGCCGAGCGGTCCCGGCCAATGACTTTTCCTTCAACCAACGAACCCATTTGCGGGCTCATGGGCGCATCATTCACTTTTTTGTCTATGTCTTTTACAATCATGTGTTAATATTTCTTTTTTCGGCTGTAAATAATATTTCCCATTCACACGCCATAGCCGTTTCGCGCGCGAATGCGAGTACTATATCATTCTTTTTTATATTTTACAACCTTTTGTTAATAAAAAATCCCGGCGATAATAATCTTCCGGGACTTCGAATTACAGGTTTCATTGGTGGAAAAATTGTTCCGTTGGCAATACGGGGGAAATTATTGCATGCCAGACTTCGTTTCTGGCCAGATCGATTTTTTTCCAGAATCTTCGCGTGCCGGCATCGTACGTCCAACCATGCTTTTCAAGGAGTACTTTACTTTCCGCCTCCGATGCCTCTGCTTTGATGATGTGTCGGGGTTGGTTTTCTCCATGGACCACAATCACGATCACCTTGTCTGTGTAATCTTGCATGAAAATACCTCTAAAAAGTGTGGGTTGAGTTACTGGCTTTTATTCTATTAATAAAAATGAATAAAATCAATATGTTGAATATTAAAAATAGCCGTGGTAAAATGTAAGAAACATGAAAAAAGCATTTAGGTATAATATTATTTTCAGACCGGAGCCGGAGGGTGGTTTTACGGCAATCATTCCCAGTTTACCCGGGTGTGTTACGCATGGGAGAAATTTATTAGAAGCTAAAAGGATGGCTACAGACGCCATTGAAGGATATATCGCTTCTTTAGAAAAACACAAAGAGCCGATTCCTAATGATGAGGAAAACTTTTTCGCTTCGGTAGAAGTTAAGAGCATTCATGTTCATGGCTAAATTTCCCGTTATTAATTCCAGGAAATTAATTAAAGTATTGCAATCTCTTGGATTTGTCTTGGATCATTCTACGGGAAGCCATTTTATTTTTTATAATTTCCAAACCAAAAGAAGGGCTGTGGTGCCCTGTCATAATAAAGATATCCCCAGGGGAACGGTGATGAGCATCTTAAGTGAAGCTAGAATTTCAAAAGAAGAATTTAAAAAGTTTTTAACGTAAAAAATGGCAAAAATAACGTGGGCTGGGCAATCGTGTTTCCAGATTTCCGTAACGGCTTCGAAAGAAACTTGCGATATTGTCATTGATCCGTTTGATGAAAAAATCGGCTTGAAAATGCCGAATTTTAGCGCTGACGTTGTTTTGGTTTCGCATGGCCACCCTGATCATAATAATGTAAAAGGGGTTAAAGGCAACCCGCGAACGAAGGGAGCGGAGCAGTCGTCGCATGACGGCAGCCCGCGAACGAAGGAAGCGGAGCAGTCGTCGCATGACGGCAGCCCGTTTATTATTGATAATCTCGGGGAATACGAAAAAAACGGGGTGTTTGTGCAGGGCATTGATTCATTTCACGATGACGTGGAAGGAAAAGAACGCGGGCGCAACACCATTTTTATTATTGAAGCGGAAGATATGCGGTTTTGTCACTTGGGAGACTTTGGCCAAAAACAATTAACGGACGAACAGCTGGATAAGATAGGACATGTAGACATTTTAATGATTCCTGTTGGTGGGACATATACTATTTCTGCACATGAAGCAACCAAAGTGATAGGACAAATTGAGCCAAAAATGGTTATCCCCATGCATTACGCCCTGCCAAAAATGAAAACTGACGTTGAGGGGGTAGATATATTTTTGAAGGCCATGGGCAAAAAGGAAATAACCGCGCAGGATAAATTAACCATCAAGGCCAGCCTGTTGCCCAAGGAAAGCGAGATGGAGATTGTGGTGCTGAAAAACTAATTTGAAATTTGAAATTTACAATTTGAATTCAATATTTTAATATTTTAATATTTTAATTTGAAAACGCTTTTTAAAATTTCAAATTCAATTATTTCAAATTGATTTCAAATTTCAAATTTCAAATTTCAAATTTAGTAGCGAAACTGCGCACACTGCCTGAATCAAAGAAGGTTATTATCTTTTTTGCGGTAATGGGCATTGCGGCGCTGGTGGCCGGATTTGTCGGGGTGCGGGTGATGATGCATGATTTTTCAAAAATAAAAGATTTGGGAAAATCAGTCCAGTTGCCGGCCATTGAAATTCCTGAAGTACTAAAAAAATTAGGCGCACCAAAAGATGAAACCGCGGATTGGAAAACGTATGTCAATGAAAAGATGGGGTTTAGCATGAAATACCCGCCGAATTTGCGGGTACAAGAATCCGATGTTGCCTCGGATGTGGCCAGCGAAGAAGGAATTTTAACCGTGAGGAATGTTAGTGATTTGGATAAAGAACTGTCTGAATTAGAAAAAATTACGTCAGATACCGAAAATACCAAAGAGGTTGAACAAAGAGAGATAGTGATAGACGGAATTGGCGCCAAAGACATTTCTTATAAAAACCTTCGTCCCAAGCCCATGGGCGACGGGCCGCTGTGGGAAATTAATATTTATATGCCCGAAAAGAACATGGCCATTTTTGTCCAAGCCAAACATCAAGAGTCGCTGGATATTTTCAGGACCATGATTTCCACTTTCAAATTCACCAATTAAAATATTTCAAATTAATTTCAAATTGTAAATTTCAAATTTCAAATTAAACTAATATGGCTAAAGACAAAGAAAAAGACCCCGCAAAATCGCCCAAAGGCGATCGCGGGGCAGCAAAAAAAGAGGAACAAGCTACCAATGCCATTGGCAATGTCAGCAAACGGGAAATTGTTGATGAACTGAAAGAGTCTTACATTGATTACGCCATGAGCGTGATTGTGGCCCGGGCCCTGCCGGATGTGCGCGATGGCTTAAAACCGGTGCACCGGAAAATTTTGTATACGATGAATGAGATGGGATTGAACGCATCGGCAAAATTTCGAAAATCGGCAACGGTGGTAGGAGAATGTTTTGTTAAAGATACCTTAATATTATCCAAAAAAGGTCTGGTTTCTATCCAAGATATTCAGGTTGGGGATGAGGTGTATACCCAAAAGGGCATGCAGAAAGTTGTGCAAACTTATGAAATGCCAGAAAAACCTTTACTAAAGGTAGTCTTGGATAATGGGCTTTCAAATGTGGTTACGCTTTCTCAAAAGTTTAAAGTTTTAACTCCTGATTGGAAATTCATATGGAAAGAGGCGAAAGATTTGACCGACCAGGACTATTTGATAATCAAATCCGATTATCCCGAAATCGGTCATCAGGTGAAACTGCAAACAACAGGAGAAGACCAACCAAGCCATCTTAATGAAAATGTTGCATATATTTTAGGCTTGTTTGTTTCTGATGGCTGGATTTCAGAAGATTATTCTGCGAAAAAAACTACGCGAATAGGGTTCACCGCCGGTAATGATAAAGAAATCGCGGAAAGAATAGTTTCTATTTTTAAAAAAGAATTTAATCACCACCCCTCTATCGAAGAGCGCCTTTTCGATGGTCGCCGCAAAAAAATCTATAATGTGAGAGTCAATAGCGCTGCCATTAATGAATTTTTTGTTGCGAACTTTGATATAAAGGGTGCGTGGGCATTAACAAAAAAAATACCTAATGAAATTTTCCAATCGCCATCAGATATTATTTCCTCTTTTATTTCTGGCCTTATTGAAGGCGATGGGTATATTTCCCATAAGCAAAATCGAGTTAATTATGTTTCAATTTCAGAAAAGCTCACAGATCAACTCATGGCGCTCCTTTTGTCGCAGGGGATATTTAGCAGTAAATATAAAACTGATGTAGTAAGTGGAGATAGTGCGGTTTTGAACAGAAAAATAAACGGAAAACACCCGTCATTCTCTTTAGAAATAAAAGGTGAAAACGCGGTCGCTTTGTCATCCAAACTTAATCTAGTTTCAAAAAGTAAGGGGCAAAGGGCGGCAAGACTCGGGTCAAAAAAACTTACTAGCCACGATAGAAAAGGACCAAACAGGCATGATGTTATTCCCTATGCCAGCAATATTCTATTCCAAGAGTTGAGTAATAATCATTTAGGCGGAGGGTGGTATCAGGATGTGGATGGGGAAAAGTTTAGGATGGGAGTAAAATATCCCGATGGGACAAAAATCAGGTATAGTTCAAATTTACATGAAATGCCGTTGAGAAAAACCCAAGTTATTGATTGGGGGATAAAAGATAAACTAGAAAAGATCGGTTCGCCTAACCTAGAATTTTTAGAAGAAATTATAAAAAATAAAATTCATTTCTTAAAAGTTTCTTTAATAAAAAAAGTTGCACCACAAAAAACATTTGATTTTGAAGTAGAAAACGACCACGAATTTATTGCCAACGGCGTGGTTTCGCATAATTGCATGGGTAAGTACCACCCCCATGGAGACATGGCAATATATGATTCCCTTGTTAGGATGGCACAAGATTTTAATATGCGCTATCCACTTGCCCATCCCCAAGGAAATTTTGGCAGTCAGGATGGGGATTCGGCTGCAGCGCCGCGTTACACAGAGATAAAATTATCAAAAATCGGGGAGCTGCTTTTAGCAGACATTGAAAAAGATACGGTGCGTTTTATGGATAATTATGACGGCACCCGCCAAGAGCCAACGGTGTTGCCTTCGCCGGTTCCCCAGCTTTTACTAAACGGCTCGCTGGGAATTGCCGTGGGCATGGCTACTAATATTCCGCCTCATAATCTAACTGAATTAACCGACGCCATCAGCCATATTTTAGACAATCCTAAAGCCGAAACCCCGGATTTGTTCCAGTTTATCCAGGGGCCGGATTTTCCAACGGGTGGCATTATTTATGACCAAAAAGAAATTATCACAGCCTATTCCCAAGGGAAGGGTTCTATTGTCATGCGCGGAAAGGCGGAAATTACCGAGAAAAAAGATGGTTCTGAACAAATTTTAATTACCGAAATTCCATACCAGGTTTTAAAGTCTACTTTAGTGGAAGAAATGGCTAACTTGGTTTCTGAAAAGAAAATTGAAGGCATCCGCGATATCAAAGATCTATCAGACCGGGAAGGCATGGGCATTATTATAGATATTAAAAAGGGGTTTGATGCCAACCGCGTGCTTAACCGTTTATACAAATTTACTAATTTACAAAAAACTTTCCACTTAAATTTGCTGGCGTTGGTTGACGGTATTCAGCCGGAAATTTTGTCTATCGCGGATGTGTTGAAATATTTTATCAGCCACCGCACCGAAGTGGTCACCCGCCGGACTAAATTTGACTTGGAAAAAGCTAAAGACCGGGCCCATATTTTAGAAGGCTTGATGATTGCCTTAAACAACATTGATGCCGTTATTAAGGTTATCAAACAATCAAAAGACCGCGAAGATGCCAAACTGAATTTAATCAAAAAATTCAAGCTTTCAGAAAAACAGGCCGTAGCTATTTTGGAAATGAAGCTGCAAACCTTGGCCGGCCTTGAGCGCCAGAAAATCCAGGATGAGTTAAAGGCTATTTTAGAATTAATTAAAGAATTGACAGCCATTTTAGCCAGCCCGGCAAAGTTAAAAGCCATTATTAAAAAAGAACTGGCCGAAGTAAAAGAAAAGTTTGGTGATGCCCGCAGAACCAAGGTGGTAAAAGGCAAACTGGGTGAAATTACCGAAATTGACTTGGTGCCATTGGAAGAAACCATTGTTACTTTGACAACCGGCGGATATATAAAGAGGATCAATCCGGCCACCTATAAAATCCAAAAACGCGGCGGCAAGGGAATTATCGGCATGAAAACCATGCAAGAAGATATTGTGGAGCATTTCTTAAGCGCCAGCACCCATGATAATTTAATGTTCTTTACGGATTCGGGAAAGGTATTTCAAACCCAGGTCTATGAAATTCCCGAAGGAACACGAGTCGCCCGCGGCCGGGGAATTTCCAACTTTTTAGAGGGAATTTCCAATGAAGAAAAGGTGCTTTCACTGGTTACTAAAGCTAAAGCCAAGCCCGATGCGCCAAGCGCTGATAAATATTTGGTAATGGTCACCAAAAACGGCAGGATTAAAAAAACCAGTTTAGAAGAATTTGAGAATGTCCGCAAATCAGGAATTATTGCCATAAAACTTGAAAAGGGCGACGCCTTAAAGAAAGTGGTAAAAACCAGCGGAGAGGATGACATTGTGCTGGCAACTAAAAGCGGTATTGCCATTAGGTTTAAAGAAAAAGACATTAGGCCGATGGGCAGATCAGCTGCCGGCGTGAAGGGAATAAGGATAAAAGGCAATGATGAAGTGATTGGAATGGATGTAGTAACGAATGAAGCCGCCTCCGCCAAAGGCTCCGGCGCGCCGAAGCAGTATTTGATGGTGGTAATGGAAAATGGATATGGAAAGAGGACTGAAATTTCAGAATACAAGGTGCAGGGCCGGGGCGGATCGGGGATTAAAACCGCCAACATTACCGCCAAAACCGGAGGCATTGTGATTTCTTCTATTTTACATGATTCGGTTGATGAAGAAGATCTGATCGTTATTTCCCAGCACGGCCAGGTTATCAGAACCGCCACCAAGTCTATTTCGGTCCTCGGCAGAGCAACTCAGGGCGTCAGAATTATGCGGCTTGAACCGGGGGATAAAGTGGCCTCCGGTACCTGTGTAAAGGAATAATTTTTAATTTTGTAAATAATTTCTTAATTCTTAAAAATTTAAACATTATTTAAAAATTACAAAATTAAAAATTAACGAATATGGCGGACTTTTTAAAGGTGGACGAAGTATTAGACAATCTTGAATTAAAAGATTCCATGTTGGCAGCTGAATTTGGTTGCGGATCAGCGGCTTTTTCCATTGCCCTGGCTAAAAAATTAAGCAAAGGCCGAGTGTATGCGCTGGATATCCAGGAAGAAAAACTTTCGGCGGTAAAGGCCAGGGCGGCCCATGAACAGGTAAACAATATCTTGACGGTACTTTGCGATTTAGAGGCCCCAAACGGATCCACCTTGCACGACGGCCTCCTAGACGTGGTGTTGATAACTAATCTGTTGTTTCAGGTGGAAAATAGGCTTATAATATTACAAGAGGCCAAACGGGTCTTAAAGCCAGGCGGGCAAGTGCTGGTGGTAGATTGGCTGAAGGCCGGTGCGCCGGCTCCCAAAGAAGGAATAGTGGCTCCAAAGGAAGTTAAGCAAATGGCAAGCGGACTGGGTTTGGAATTAAAAAAAGAATTTGCCATCGGGGATTATCATTACGGGTTATTGTTTTTGAAACAGTAAATGAATAAAAAAATACTCTTTTTATTGGTCTTGGTTGTGTTTTTGGGCGCGGGCGGCGCGGTGTCTGCCGCAACCATTTCGTTACCCAACCCCTTGTGCCCAAATATGCAAACTCCCTGTGCTCCTGGCCCAGCGTGCATTTGTGGGTTTGCGGATCTTATAGAGCGTATAGTTTTTTATCTTAGTACCATTATCGGCATTTTGGCGGTACTGATGTTTGTAATAGCAGGTATTTATTTTGTCATTTCTGCCGGTAATCCTGAAAAAATCAAGCGAGCCAGAGACATTGCCATATGGGCGGCCATTGGAGTAGCTATTTCTTTGGCGGGTACTGGCTTGGTGGCCGTGGTAAAATCAGTGATAGGAGCCACGCCTTCATAAAGTTATATGACCAGAAAAATAGTTTTATCTTTATTGACTTTATTGGTACTGATTATTCCGGGTATCGGCCTGGCCGCCGGGCCTTTTGGCGATGCCCCGGGAATTGTAACTAACCCCAATCAATTGCCGGGTGGAAGTTTTACGGTATTTTTTGGAAATCTTATAGGAAAAATACTAGATGTATTGTGGATCGTGTTTATCGCCTTCGCCATTATTATGTTTATCGTGGCGGGATTCCAGTTTTTAGCTGCCCAGGGTGAACCAGACGGGGTGGGCAAGGCCAGGAAGTTTTTACTATGGGGAGTTATCGGGGTTCTGGTGGCTGTGGCGGCATTTACCATTCCGTTTTTCATTAGAAATACCATCAGTCCTGTCGCAACTTGCAATCCTCCATGTGAACCTGGTTTTGTTTGTACAGACGGAATTTGCTTTGTAGGTGGTGGAGGCATTTAATTAAAAACTATGTCTAAAAAAGTATTTCCCATTATTTTTACTAGCATATTACTACTACTTCCAATAGTTGTCGTGGCAGCTGGCTTTGAAGCTGGCCCGCGGCCCGCATCAAATTTAACTGCCGATAATCAATGGCTTACGGGTGTTATTACTGGAATTATCAGTTTTTTGTGGATACTATTCATCGCTTTTGCCATTATCATGTTCATTGTGGCGGGCTTTCAGTTTTTGTCAGCCCAGGGGGAGCCGGAAGGGATAAAAAAAGCCCAGAAATCAATTTTGTGGGGCGCAATAGGGATATTTTTAGGAATAGTGGCGTTTTTATTACCATTTGTTATTAGATTCTGGGTATTCCCAGTATAATTACCATATTTATGATACGCAAAAAAATATTTCCATTACTATTAGTGGCTATAATGTATATGGCACCCCTAAGTATCTTGGCGGGTTTTACTCCTGGAGATCCTCCATTCGCTCAACAAGATGTAACTTTTAATGAAGAAATAGCTAAGTCCACTTTCACTGAAGTCATCAATGCCACTTTGAATTTGATTTGGATTTTGCTGGTCATATTCGCCATTATCATGTTCATTGTGGCGGGCTTTCAGTTTTTGTCGGCTCGGGGAGAACCGGAAGGAATTAAAAAAGCCCAGCAGAGCGTGCTGTGGGGCGCGGTGGGCATGGTGGTGGCCATTATCGCGTTTTCTCTTCCCAAAATCATCTATGTTTGGTTTGGAAATGGATTATAGTTCCCATGTAAAACATAAAAGGTCGAAAATAAATAATATTATATAACACAAAAAAATGATCAATAAGAAATTAGTTACTTCAGTATCCTTAGCCGCATTACTAGTACTGCCTTTGATTGTATCAGCGGTTGTTATCCCTGCCGCACCAGGTGGAAATCTTACAGTAGTAACTGCCCTTGATTTGGTGCTAGGCTTTATGTGGATTATATTTGTTGCCGCTTTCTTCATATTCCTTTTTATAGCATCTTTCTTTTTCCTGTCAGCTCAAGGAGAACCGGAAGGGATAGCCAAAGCACGGCAAGCCCTTATATGGGCCGTGGTTTCATTAGTTATTGCTATTGTGAGCTTCTCAATTCCAAAGATTATAACCACTCTTTTCCAGGGCGCTTAAGGGCTTGGTGTCTCGTGTTTGTCGGAGGTCTGGGCGAGAGCCTAGCCTCCGACGAATGTCGCCCATATGTTTATGATAAAGAAATCAATTATTTTACCAATTCTGGCTTCTTCACTAATACTGCCCGCAGTGTTTTTTGGGGGGGGCATTGCAAGCCCAGCGCTGGCGGCTGTTGCTTGTACAAATAATGCCGAATGCACTCCGGCAGCTTCTCCTGGCGCCCCGGTTTGTTCCAATGGAGTTTGCGTAAGCGGCGGCCAGTGGTTTCAAAATATCATCACTAATTTTTTGAACATTGTGGTTTGGCCGATATTTATCGCGGTCTCTATTATCATGTTCATCTGGGCGGGAATTTTATTTATATCGGCCCAGGGGGATCCAGGGAAAGTTGCAGAAGCCAGGAAGGCGGTGATTTGGGCTGTGATTGGAATTGTCGTGGGGCTTTTGGGCTATCTTTCTGTGGCTATCATAAAGGGCGCGCTGGGGTTGTAGAAATCAATAAAATGGGGTATTTTAAATTAACGATTAACGCATGAGAGTGCGTTTTTAGTTACTTTTTTGCTCCCGTGGTGGAATTGGTATACACGCATGTCTTAGGAACATGTCCCGCAAGGGGTAGAGGTTCGAGTCCTCTCGGGAGCACAAAAAAGCCGTGGACGTCGGGCGTCCACGGCTTTTAATTTACGAAACTTCTACTTTTGTCTTTATGCTGGTGCCGTCCGTTTTTGGTATTTTGATGGTCAGCAACCCCTTATTAATTTCCGCTTTGGCGGCATTAGTGTCAATGTTTTCGGGCAGCACGATTTTGCGTGAAAACGGGCCCCAATAACATTCTTGCGCAAAAAACTTTCTCGCCCTGAGCGAAGTCGAAGGGTTTGTGGGGTCTTCATGTGGGTCTTGGCGATCACCCTTGATGATCATCATCTCTTTTTCCACCGATATATCCAGGTCTTTGATCTGTACTCCGGCAATGGCGGCTAAAACCACGAATTCTTCATTGGTTTCAAACACGTCAACCACTAATTGGCCGTCTTGGTGAAAGATGTTGGCATCAGCCATTTTCTCTGGTGCTTCCATGGTTTTTTCGTCAGTTGCTTTTATTTTTTTAGCCATAATACTTTTACTTCGTAAAAGAAACTCTAAATTCTAAACACTAAACTCTAAAAACGTTTTAAATTTCGTTATTTAGAATTTGGGATTTATTTAGGATTTAGGGTTTTTAATTTAGGATTTTAATTTGACGATGCTTTTAAATTTTTTTATCCCGTCAAAGTCGTATATCATAAATGCTGCCAGCCCAAAAATAACCAATCCGGGAATAGCCACGTTAAAAGGAAAGCGCAAGTTTATTATAGAAAAATTGTACAGCCCGTGCAAGAGCACCGCTAAAAACAGGCCCAAGATAGTGAGCCTGAATCGGTGTTTTAAGCGCAGTGAAGAAAGAGCCATAAAATATCCGACCAAGCCCGAACATAATGTGTGCAGGAAGGTGGCCCCGATAAACCGCAAAAAGCTGATGATAACGGTGGTTTTGAGCACCATGTCAAAAGATAAGCCATCTATGGGTGAAAATAAATACAGGGTATTTTCCAGCGTCGCAAACCCCAGGGCGGCCACCACCATGTACAGCATGATGTCTAGCGGTTCGTCTAATTCTCCGCTTTGAAATACAATCCAGCGCACCACCAGATATTTAAATAATTCTTCAGTAAACGCTATTATGACAAACCATTTGGTCAGGTTGTTGATGGCTGGCAAGTAACCGGAAATTTCCGGTGAGTAAAATACGGAAAGGTACTGGAATTGGTTGAGAGCTTCTGTGAAAATAATCTGGAAAAACAGGGTGGGGATGGTGGCCACCGCGCCCCAAAAAAACACTTTCAGAATCATTTTTTTGGGTTCCGGGTGCATGTCTTTTGCCAGATAATAAAGCAGCCAGATGAGGCTGGGTAAAATGCCAAAGATAATGTAAAGCGCTAGCCGGTAGTATTCCATGATTCAACCATTAATAAATTTTTACTTGCCCTGAGCGAAGTCGAAGGGTTTTTGGCGGGCAGTTGACCCCAGATTTCTTCAGTGATAAACGGCATGAAGGGGTGTAACATTTTCAAAGACGCGCTTAAAATTTCTAGTAATAGGTATTGGGTTGCGTGGCTGGCAATATCTTTTTTACTTTCTTCAATAATCTTATCACAAAACTCATGCCAAAAATAATGGTAGATTTTTTCCGCGGCGTAGTAAAACTTAAAATCATCCATTAACTTGGTAACTTCTTTTTGCAGTGTTTTTAGATTTTTAAGATGTTCTTTTTGCGTAGAAGAAAGTGCCACTTTTTTCACGGCCGTGAAATTTTGGGTACTTATTAGAACAAATTTAGAGGCGTTCCAGATTTTATTGGCAAAGTTTTTGTATCCCTTTATTTTGTTTTCATCCAAAGCTAAGGACTGCCCCGGTGTATTTCCCATAACCAGTCCCATTCTCAGGGCATCCGTACCATACTTGTCCGTAATATCTAGGGGATTGATAACATTGCCTTTACTCTTAGACATTTTTTGGCCCTTGGCATCCAAAACTAATCCATGCAAATACACCGTTTTAAATGGCAATTTTTTGGTTATATAAAAACCTAACATCATCATGCGGGCCACCCAAAAGAAAATAATTTCTCCGGCGGTTTCCATCACATCCGTCGGGTAAAATGTTTTAAAGTCTTTTGATTCTGGAAATCCCAACGTTGCAAACGGCCATTGGCCGGAAGAAAACCAGGTGTCAAAGGTTTCTACTTCTCCGGGCTTGTCCGCCGGTGAGGCGGGAATGGGAATTCCCCAGACAATTTGGCGGCTCAAAGGCCAGTCCATGATATTTTTTAACCAATGCAGTGATATTTTTTTGTAATGTTCCGGAATAAATTTTACTTTTCCCGTTTCAATGGCTTTGATAATCGGCTTGGCCAGCGGTTCCATTTTTAAAAACCACTGCTCTTTTATTTGCGGCTCAATAAGTGAATCACATTTGTAGCAGGTTTTTACGATATGCTTGTAGTTTTCTTCAATTTTCTCAACAAGCCCCTTGGCTTGCAGCTTTTCAATTATTCGAGGTCGGGCCTCAGATATCTTCATACCCGCAAATTCACCGGCAACCGGCAAAAGTTTGCCATAAAAATCTATGATTTGTTCTTTTGGTAAATCATGTTTTTCCGCAATGCCAAAATCCACCGCATCATGCCATGGGGTAATAGTCATAGCTCCTGTGCCAAATTCCATCTCTATAGCCTCGTCTTTGACTACAGAGGCTTCTATGGGGCCGTTTATCCATTCAAGGCTTAATTTGTCGCCATTTTTATATTGGGCGTACCTGGGGTCTTTTGGATGCATTACCACGTATTTATCACCAAACTTGGTTTCCGGCCGCGCCGTGGCAATCACAAAAGGCCCGTATTTTAAGTAATACAGTTTATCAACTTTTTCGGTATCTTTGGTTTCCAAATCAGAAAGAGAAGTCTGGTGTTTAACGCACCAGTTGATGATTTTTTTCCCCCGGTAAATCAGTCCGTCTTTTTTGAGTTTTTCAAAGGTTCCGTAAACAGTGTTGATAATGTCCGGATCCAGCGTAAACTTTTGGCGGCTCCAATCACAGCTGGCCCCCATTTTGCGAACCTGCCCTTCAATATTTTTTTTGTTTTCCAGGGTAAACTGCATAATTTCATTATACAATTCTTGCGGCTCCATTTTAAAACGGCTGCGCCCCTCTTTTTCCAATTTCTTTTCATACACCACCTGGGTTTCAAATCCGGCATGATCCAGTCCCGGCAACCACAGCGCCCTAAACCCCTGCATACGCTTGTAGCGGGTCATAATATCTTCAATGGTCATAACCAATGCGTGTCCGGCATGTAAATTTCCGTTGGCGTTGGCCGGAGGCATGATAATCGTAAAGCTTTTACCTTTGCCCTTTCCCCTTTTATCTGTAGGTAGATTATCGGGATTAAAAAAACCACTGTCTTCCCACAGCTTATACATTTTATCTTCCACCTTTTTTGGGTCATATTGCCCTTCCAGGTTCATACCCCAATTTTAACAGAGTTCGTGATGTTCTAAAATATTGACAATGATAGTTTAATATGATAAAAGATATTTAGTTCTCGAACAAAACTCGTAGGCAGCTATGGCCTTAACATAGCGGGGGGATATATGCCTTACTGGTTTCGGATTTGCTACACTCGTGACGTGGACACTGGTGACCTCTATGCGGCAGAGCCCGTAATCAGGAAAGCCAAGACCCAGCGACGGTTTGAGGCGCTTCTTGTTGGCCCAGGGGAATCGGGTCTAAGCCATCGCGAAGAGGAAGAACAAGATCCTGTCTCATATTCGCCAACATTCGGCCCATATGCAACACAGGACGAAGCTGAAACTGAAGCCGAAAAGGAGGTGGATATTGCGTTGAATAAACACTAAGTCCCAACCCGCAAATTCGCGTTGACAGATAACTTCTGCCACGCGATTTTTTTTGCCTGCCCTGAGCCGCGCCGAAGGGTTCGGTTAAAGTATCCGGCGACGGCAACCATGAGGCCGTTGTCGGTCGAAAGGCTTTTTTCCGGGAAAATAACGTTTAAGTTTTCTCCCTTAGTTTTTTTGGTGAATTGTTTTCTTAGTTCGTTATTTGCCGAAACTCCGCCACCGACAATAATAGTTTTAGCTTTATAATCTTTCGCGGCATCCAAAGTTTTTTTAATTAACACATCGCAAATGGCATCTTGCACAGCAAAACACATTTCGCCAATGAACTTTTTGCTTAGTCCTGTAGTCCGAACCACAGGACTGGCATGCTCATCTCTTACTTTGTAGAGCACTGCGGTTTTTAAACCCGAAAAACTGAAACCATAATCACGGCTATGCATCATGGGCCGAGGCAAGATTATGCTACTTTCTTTAATTTGTGAAGCGATTTTGGAAATAATCGGGCCTCCCGGATAACCCAACCCTAAAATCCGAGCGGCTTTATCAAAACATTCGCCGGCTGCGTCATCGCGCGTTTCCCCGATAATTTTATAATCCCCTATTTTTTTTACTAAAATTAATTGGGTGTGGCCACCGCTCACCACCAGCGCTACCGCCGGAAAATTCGTTTTAGGATTTAGGATTTCGGATTTAGAGTTTCCGTTAATTTTCGGCAGAAAATTAACGGCTATGTGTGCCTCTATATGATTTACGGGAATTACCGGAATATTCCAAAAGTAACTTAATGCTTTAGCAAAGTTTACGCCCACGTGCAAACAGGGTTCAAGCCCCGGGCCATGGGTGACGGCAATATAATCAACAGCAGGTTTTTCATGGGTTTCTAAAAAGTTTTTTACACTTTCAAAAAGTGTAGATTCTTTTTCTAATATTTTTTTCAACACTTTTAACTTTTCATTGATAATTGATACTTGATCATTGATAATTAACAATTTGCTTTCCCCCAAGGCTTCCTCTAAAACAGGAACCAAATTGCGTTGGTGTTCTCGTTTGGCCATAATGGGGAAAACACCGCCATAATTTGCATGGATTTGTTGGGAAGAGACAATATTGGACAAAACCTTGAAGCCCGTGGACGCCCGACGTCCACGGGCTTCAAGGATAGCTACTCCGGTGTCATCGCAAGAAGTTTCTATGGCTAGTATTTTCATATAGGGCAATACTACCCCAAAACTTGCCAATTTTCAATTTTTAAGCTAAAATTCAGGCTACATGGTCCCATCGTCTAGTCTGGTCTAGGACACAAGATTTTCACTCTTGTAACTCGGGTTCAAATCCCGATGGGACCGCCCTTCGACAAGCTCAGGGTAAACCATATATGCAAAAAGCCGATTATCTAAATATTTCCAGCGCCCGCGATATTTCAAGCAAAAAAGATAAACTTATTTACCGATTGCTTGAAATCCTGCCAGGCGTGCTCAGTTTGGGGACTCTGTTGGGAGTCTTTATTTTTTCATGGCTGGCGCCCGCCTGGGTGGCCATTTTTATCATTTGCTTTTCTTTTTACTACTTGTTGCGGATACTGTATTTTTCCTTGCATCAGGTGCTGGGCTATTTTAAAGTGAAGCGCCATTTAAAAGAAGACTGGCTACAAAAACTGAAAAAACACAAAGGTTCTTCTTGGAAAAAAATATACCACGTGGTGATTTTGCCCACCTATAAAGAGGGTTCTGCCATTATCAAAGAAAGCTTGGATTCTTTGCTGGCCGCCGATTATCCCAAAGAAAAATTAATCGTGGTGCTGGCTCTTGAGGAGCGCGCCGGGGAAATGTTTAACCGGGCTGCCAAAAAAATACAAGCTCAATACCAAAATAAATTTTTTGCCTTTCTAACGGTGGCCCACCCCAGCAACGTTCCCGGGGAAATAGCCGGCAAGGGTTCAAATGTGGCCTGGGCGGGAAAAGCAGTGAAAGAATTTATTGATGCCCGAAATATTCCCTATGAAGATATTTTGGTTTCCAGTTTTGATATAGATACCAAGGTCTATCCTCAGTATTTTTCTTGTTTGACCTGGTATTACGTAACTGAAAAAAATCCCCAGCGCGCCAGTTATCAGCCGGTTCCCGTGTATAATAACAACATTTGGGAGGCTTCATTTTTCACCCGAGTGGTTTCCACTTCAAACACCTTTTGGCAAATGATCCAGCAGGAGCGTTCTGAAAAACTGACCACCTATTCTTCTCACGCTATTGTGGCCACCGTGTTTTTTGAAGTGGGCTATCCGGCCAACGTGGTGTGCGACGATTCAAGGATATTCTGGCGCGCCTATCTTCACTATGACGGCCATTATCGGGCGGTGCCAATGTATTATCTGGTTTCCATGGATGCCGTGGCTTCCACCAACATATTCAAAACCACTCTTAACCAATATAAGCAGCAACGGCGCTGGGCTTGGGGGTGCGCGGAAATTCCCTATGTGATGTTTGGTTTTTTACAGAATAAAGAAATCCCGCTCCGGGAAAAAATCCACCATATTTACACCTTGCTTGACGGCTATTGGTCCTGGGCCACGGCCGCTTTGCTTTTATTTGTGCTGGGCTGGCTGCCAATATTTTTAGGCGGAGACCAGTTTAATTTTTCCGTGCTTTCGTTTAACCTGCCCATTTTAACCAGCCGGATCATGACCGTTTCTTTGGTGGGCATGCTGATATCCGCCATCATGAGCACCATGCTGTTGCCGCCATTGCCGCGGGGCATGAATCAATTTAAAAAAGTAGCCGTGTTTGTGCAGTGGGTCTTTTTACCGGTGATTTTAATTGTCTTTGGCTCCTTTCCCGCCCTTGACGCGCAGATACGTTTAATGCTGGGAAGGTATATGGGTTTTTGGGTGACGGAAAAATTACGCAGGTAATTTTTTCGTCACCCAAAAACAGACAAAGGGGGTCGGGGAAATTGGGTATTTCCCCGTGAAGGAAAACAGTCAGTTAAACGCTTCAGACTATGTCTGAAGCGTTTAACTAGACGTTAGAAACCGTGGGTTTCTAAGGAGCGAACCCGAAGGGGGAGCGACGTTTTTGTGGTGACTGAGAAGGTTCGCAAGTAGCCTCCGCTCGCCAGTTCCCATCGCTCAGCTCAGCATCGTTTTGAAATGATGCGCCTCCGGCGCATAATAATTTCAAAACGTGCTTTGTACCTGGGCGCGACAAGGCGCGCCTGTGGTAATGCTTCGCTCCTGAAACTGGCTCGCTATGCGAACACCTCAATGCGTTGGGGTGTTCTGAAGTATTGACAAATCCGTTTTATTATAATATGATATTGTTCAGTCTCAACCTATTCTTGCACAAGAGGAGTTTCATCATGAAAGTCACCCGCACTCGCATGTTTGTCTACTCGCCAACAATGAAGAATGTGCATGTCATGCACTTTTCGTTGGCAAAGGATTTCCACTGCTTCGGCCGACTCATACTGAAGATGGCAAGCACCGGAAAATTCAATGTCAGGAAGGGGTCACTTCAGGAAATGTCCTACAAGGAAGTCTTGGCGGCCATCGACCCCGGACTTAGAGGAGTAATCATCGTGAAAGTTTCCGGAGAAATCTTCTTGGAAGAAGGTCAATTCTTCCTTGAAGCTACCGAAATTGAACTTCCTCCTCCCGAGCATCACTAAACGACATTCCCACAGGCTATGACTTCTCAAAGGTGACCCCGTAAAGGTCACTTTTTTCATGTAAAAAATTGAACGGCTCAACCGCGGTTGAGCCGTTCGTGTAGCGAGGGTGTTTCGCCAAAAGTGCATAGGATTGCAGGTTGGCTTGGCCCCGCGGAGCGGGCAACCTGCAAACGGGAGCTGAGCGAAGATTTTTCGCAGGAAAAAATCTTGGCGTCACTTTTGGTGGAATACCCGAGCGGCGCTATTCAAAGTGGATTTTTTGTTCAAAATGTTTGAGGCGCGCTTTTAATAAAGGGTAATTTTGCAGCGTCGGGTCTTTTTCCAGTAATTCTTTGGCTTCACTACGGGTTTTTTCAATGAGAAAGATATTGGATAAATTTTGCATGGCCGTGTCCGGCAAACCCCACTGCTGGGTGCCGTACAGCTGGCCGGGGCCACGTATTTTCAAATCTTCTTCGGCCAACTCAAATCCGTTGCTGGAGCGCTCCATGGCTTTTAAGCGTTTGCGGTTTTGCTGGCTTTCTTCCGTGGTAAATAAAAAACAATATGATTGCATGTCTGATCTGCCGACTCTCCCGCGAAATTGATGTAACTGTGATAATCCAAAGCGTTCTGCGCCTTCAATCATCATGATGGTGGCGCGCGGAACATCAACGCCCACTTCAACCACGGACGTGGAAAGTAAAATATCAATTTCACCCTTTTTAAAGTCTTGCATGATACGCTCTTTTTCTTCAGCTTTCATTTTCCCGTACAGCATGGTGATGCGCAAATCCGGGAAGATTTCTTTACTTAATTTCTCATATTCTTGTTTTACAGATTTTATTTCTTGATTGGCAGTAAACCCAAAACTATAATTCTGCGGCACAAAATTCCCCGACGTCGGGCGTCGGGAAGCTTCGGAATCTTTTTGTTCAATTTTCGGGCAAATCACAAAAACACCCCTTCCCTGTTTAACTTCGTTTTTTATAAATTCATAAGCCTTTTGCCGGTCGCTTTGCCCAACTACCGTGGTTATTATTTTCTTGCGATTTTTTGGCATTTCTTTTATCAAAGATAAATCTAAGTCACCATATACGGTTAATGCCAAGGTTCTGGGGATAGGGGTAGCCGTCATCGACAGCAAATGTGGCATCGTCCTCTTTTCTCGGGTTAATTCGGCTCGTTGATTGACTCCGAATCTATGTTGCTCATCAAGTACAATCAGCGCTAGGTTTTTGAATTTTACGCCTTTGGAAATAAGCGCCTGAGTGCCGATTAAAATATCAATTTCCCCGGTTTCTAGTTTTTTCAGTAATTCTTTTTTGGTAACCTTGTCCTGCCCGTTTATTTGCGAGCCTTTTCCCGATAAGAATGCAACTTTTGCATCAAATTTTTCCAGCATGTTAGAAATTCCCAAAAAATGTTGCTTGGCCAAAATTTCGGTAGGTGCCATGAAGGCCACTTGATAACCGCACTTAACGGTATTTAAGGCGGCCATGGTAGACACCACGGTTTTGCCCGAGCCCACATCACCCTGTAAGAGCCGTTGCATCGGCACTGGTTTTTCTAAATCCTTTAAAATGGTAAAAGCGCATTGGCGCTGAGAATCAGTTAATTGAAAGGGCAGCGACTTGGTAAATTCTTTCATTAAGGTTGCATCCATGGGGCAGGGCTGGGCTTTATTTTGTAATAATTTAGCTTTTTCTTTTAATACGGAAAGTTGCAGCAGCAATAAATCTTCAAAGGCAAAGCGGGCTTTGGCGGCGTCAGCGTATTCAAAAGATTCTGGAAAATGCGCTTGCCAGATGGCTTCACTGATGGGTAAAAACTTTTGTTTTTCCACCATTTCCGGCGGCAAAATTTCCGGAATTAAAGTGTGAAATTGCGTCAGTAGCGGCTTAATAACGTATCTTAGCCAGCGGCTGGTGACACCCTTTGTTTCAGAGTACACGGGAATAATTCTGCCAGTATGCGTTAAATTTTCATTCAATGAATCCTCATAAATACGTTCATACGCGGGATTACTCAAGTACAAGCCATCTTTGCCCAAACTGACTTTTCCGGCCAAACAAATATATTGGTCTTCTTTCAATGATTGGACCAAATAGGGCTGGTTAAACCACAGAGCGGTAATTTGCCCCGTTTCGTCTTCTATAACCACCTCGGTAATATCCATGCCTTTTTTAAAGGTATGGGTTTGGTCTACGGATACAATTCTCCCCTGTACACAGGCGATCTGCCCAACTTCAACTTTTTTTATGGGGATAATATCTGAAAAATCATCATATCTGGCAGGGAAATAAAAAAGCAGGTCCTGGACGGTTTTAATACCCAGCTTTTTTAACTTTTTTGCATAAGCTGTGCCGATTTTGGGCACGTCTTCAACACTGGTGTCTAGATTTAACATAGTTAAATAGTAATTTATTTTTACTTAAAAAAACAGCCCCGCACGATTGCGCGGGGCCTGGTGGTCGGCTTACTTTTTCTTAGATCCCCTGGCTTTTGCTTTGGCTAAAACTGCCTCAGCTTCTTTCGCAACGCGCTTGCGAACCTCGGGGTCTCGTTCAAATTCTTCCAATGCTTTCCTGGTCTCACGCATGCCTTCTTCTATCTGCTCTCTGTAGGGTGTCCGCATGCGTAATTCGAATTCAGCTCGCTGCTCTGGCTTCATTTCTTTGAGCGCTATCTCAAACTTTTCACGAGACATGGGCTTGTATCGTTCTGCAAAATGTTGGCGATTCCTTTCACCAGTTGTGATTGTTTCCAGAATGCTTGCCTTGCTTTCCTTCATGTAAAGCAGATAGCACTCATACAGATCATCTGGCATCTTCTTTGGCATGAGAATCTCCTTTAGTAATGGGCTTAATTTACTCTATCATAATTCAACCAAAAAGCGAGGCCTGACCTCGCTTTTTCTTATGTCTGTGGTTTCTTGGTATGTCCGCTATCCACTTCGTACTTAGTGTTTTGTTGTTCAAAGAAGTTTACCAATTCCAATACATCCGTGGCGGTGCTCATCCATTTTGCCGGGTTGGTGACGTTGTATTCTTTTGGCAAACCTAATTCAGTCAGCCTTCGGTCAGCAACATATTGCACATATTGGTTAACATAATCGGCATTTAAGCCCAAAATTCCGTTGGGGAATAAATCTTTATTGTAAGCGGTTTCAATGTTTACCCCTTCTACAATAATGGATTTGATTTCATTAGCAAATTCTTCAGTCAGCAGTTCCGGATTTTCTTCCAGCGCGGTTTGTAAAAGCTGGATACCGAATTTCAAATGCAGGCTTTCATCGCGCAAGACCCAGTCAATCATACTGCCAAAGTTCCGCAGTTGATTGCGCTGCCTGAATGATAATACCACCATAAACCCACTGTAAAACCAAATGCCCTCCATCACAATGTTAGTTGCCACCAAATTCCTGATAAAATCTTTTTTGCCTTCTGGGGTTTCAATGTTCAGCGTTTCTTCGGTCATTCGTTTCAAATATTTCATCACGTATTCTTCTTTCGCCTTCATGGAAGGGGTTTCCAAATGCACGTTAAAAATCTTTTCACGGTCAAAGGGGAAGGTTTCCAGCACATATTCAAAGGCCACGCAGTGGTTAGCTTCTTCCCACATTTGCTTGGCTAAATACAAGTGGGCTTCGGGCGATTTTAAGTAAGGGTAAATTCCCAGGGCGATAGACCGGTTAACGATCAATTCGGCGGGATTAAAAAACGCCATGGTAAACTTTACCGCGTGCCGTTCGTCTTCGGTCATTTTGTTCCAGTCTTCCAAATCTTCTTTTAACGCAATTTCATGCGGGAACCACGTGTTGCGCACAGCTGTATTATACAGGTCGTAAGCCCACTGATAATGCATGGGGTGTAAGTTCATATCCTCTGGCGAAGCTTTTCCTAAAATTGGCATGGTTTAGGTGTTAGGTGTTTGGTTTTAGGTGTTAGCCCTTCAAAGATTTTCCCAAGTTGGTTAACATTCTTCCGCAAACATCATATTCTTTTAATAAATAGTTTAATTTTTCTTCATTTAGATACTTTTTTGAAAACATATTTTTAAATGGTGGATAGTCTCTCTGATTTCTCCCTGTGCCCTACTAATTCCCTCTAAATAAATATTCGTATGTTTGCTATTAAATCCTTCTGCCAAGTTAGCCGGAGATGAATTTGAAGATCTTCTTAATTGTGAACCCAATTCAAATAACTCAAATTTTGGAAATAACATTGTTAACTCGCTCACCTCAACGGTTAAGGCAAATAACTTTTTGTATACATCTAAATCTTCTACTGAACCAAATTTCATATTTTCTAATATCTAACACCAAAAACCTAGCACCTATTACTGGCAGCCATCGCACAAAAATTGTTCCTGTGGATCCGTTGGCATGTGAACCCGATACGTTTTTCCATCAATAATTTTTTCCTGGTAATGCTGGCCTTCCGCGTGCGGTGTGGGCAGTTGGGTTTGCACTTTGGCAAAAACTGGTTCAGAGATTTGTTTTAAGGGCTCCACTTTTATGGGTTCTACTTTCACCGGTTCTACGGGTAAGGTAAAAGCTTTTTTCTGGTCAATAATTTGTTCCTGTTCTTTTTCAATCACTTCTTCTTTGACAACCTCCGCGGCGACACTCACCAATTCCTGGTTACCGGTTACGGCTTCCTCTTTTTTAAAAACAGACGCAAATCCTATTTTACCCAGCTTTGCGGACTTGTTGACTGCGACAGTGCTTTGTTCAGCGGTGTGGCGCGGTTTCATGTGCAAATAATAGGTAGTTTTTACCCCTTTGCGCCAGGCAGCAGTGTAAATGTCCATGGTTTTTTCCATGTCGCGGTCGTCTAAATACATGTTGCGACTCAATGCCTGGTCAACCCATTTTTGGGCCCGTGCGGCCACTTCAATAAAGGCGTAGGGCGAAACACTGAATGAAGTTTTATAAATATCCCTAATGTGGGCGGGAATTTCGGTGATGGAAGAAATATCTCCCTGCAGTTCAATGATTTTGGTTTTCACCATATCCCACAAATTCATGTTTTTCAGTTCGGTCACCAGGTTGTGGTTAATGTCCAGATACTTTCCGGAAATTTTGTTGCGGGAAAACACTTGGGCAAAGCGCGGGTCAATGCCCGGTGTGGTGCCGGCTACCAAGCCGATGTTGGCGTTGGGGGCCACGGCCATCAAGGTGGCGTTTCTCATGCCGTTTTTTACTTTGGCGCGCAAGCTGTCCCAATCCAGCCAGTTTTGTTTTGATTTTTTATCGGTTTCAATGGCCACGCCACGCTCTTCTTCAAGCCGGGCCATGGTGTCCACTGGCACCATGCCTTGTGACCAACCACTGCCGGAAAAATGGGTGTAACTACCGCGTTCCTGGGCCAAATTGGCACTTTCATCAATAGCCATGTAGCTGATAAATTCAAAAATTTTATCAGTAAAATCATAAGCATGTGGACTGTCATAAGGAATGCCCAATTGCTCAATGGCATCGGAAAAACCCATGACTCCCAAGCCGATGGCGCGGTTTTCCTGGTCTGATTTTCTGGCTTCGGCCACCGGCAGCACATTAATATCAATCAAATTATCCAATTGGCGAATGGCCAGCCTTGCCGATTCTTCCAGTTTTTGCCAATCAATCTGTTTCTTTTTTAAGTGGGCGGCAATGTTAATAGAAGCCAAGTTACAAACCGCGATATTTTCTTTATCTTGGGGTAGGCAAATTTCCGTGCACAGGTTGGACATGTGGATGGTGCCGGTATTGTTGTTTAAGGCGCGCAGGTTAATGGGGTCTTTGAAGGTAATCCATGGGTGGCTGGTAGTTTGCAGGGCAACTAAGATAGCGCGCCATTGTTCGGTAGTCGGTACTTTTTTCCACATCCGCAACTTTCCTTCTTCCGCCATTTTTATATATTCATTATATCTGGCAGAAAATGCTTTTCCGTACAGTTCATTTAAATCTTTGGTTTCTTTGGGGTCAAACATGTACCAGTCGGCTTTAGCTTCAAGGCGCTTCATGAATTCATCGGAAATGTAGGCCGCGGTGTCGGCCGTGCGCATTCTCATATGGTCATCGCCCGCGTTGTGCTTCCATTCTATAAACTCCGGGAAATCATAGTGCCAATTTTCCATGTAAAAACACAGGGCGCCCTTTTTCTTGCCGCCGCGCATGATAGCCCGAATAGCCACGTCAATAATTTTTGCAAACGGGGTTGGTCCTGAAGAAGTAGTATTATTGCTGGAAAGGGGTGAGCCCATAGCTCGCAATTTTGTTATGGAAGCTCCCAATCCGCCGGAAGCTTTGGAAAGCATCATTACGTCCATGACAGATTTTGAAATGTGTTCCATATTGTCATGGATTTCCAACAAAAAGCAGTTGGAAAGGGCGGGGCTCGGCGTACCTGCATGGATGTTGGTGGAACCGCCGGCAATGTATTCGTGCCGGGACATCTTTTCATAAAATTTGATAGCCCATTCGGTGGGGTCTTTTTCGTTATAGGCATTGCCCATGGCCACGCGCATGAAACAATATTGAGGTGTCTCAAAGGCTTTTTGGTTGATATCTTTTACGGAATACCGGTTTAGCAACGTTGAAAGTCCGGCATAAATAAACAGTTCATCGCGGGAAATATCCAGCGCGGCACTCAGGCGCGGCAAGTCAAAATTCTTTTCCATCCTTTCATCAAAGATCTTATTTTCAATGCCCTTCTTTACATAATCAGCGAAATGTTCTTTGTGGACTTTTTCCAACTGTGCAGGATCTTCTCCGTAATCACCCAACACATGCTTGTAAACGGTTTTTAAAAGTAAGCGCGTGGCAATGCGGTCGTAATCAGAGTCTTCTTTAATGTTTTGCACCGCCGCGTTAATGGTAGCTAAATCTAACTCTTCAGTGGTAATGCCGTCATAGATAGTAACATGGGTGTCAGTAGCAATTTGCGTCACCTTGGAAATAGGATCCATTAACCCAAGCGCGGCCCGTTCTATGGACCGATTAATCCTGTCAGCATTAAAAACTTCTTTGACCCCGTCGCGCTTGGTTATTGTGAGCTCCATAGCTTTTGTTTCACAAAAGAAAATCTAAATACTAAACACTAAACTCTAAACACGTTTTGGATTTGTGATTTAGGGTTTGGGATTTATTTAGGATTTAGGGTTTTTAATTTAGGATTTTAATTGTAGGTAATTAGTATTTTACACCTTTAAAATTTTAGCGCAATGCGTGTTTTTTTCGAGGAATATTAAAAAACTGTGGATAAGTGCCACATCGCGTTCACGCGAGTGGAATTTTCAATTTCCAATTATCAAAAAACACAAGAAAAAACCTTGCAAAAGCAAGGCGTTCGGCGCTATTTCAAATTTCAAATTGTAAATTTCAAATTAGGTCGTGTGCCCCCAGGAAGAATCGAACTTCCATCACAGGATTCGGAACCCTGCATTCTATCCGTTAAACTATAGGGGCAAAGGAAAAAATGATGTGTCCCCAAGAAGAATCGAACTTCTATCGTAAGATCCGCAATCTTACATTTTATCCATTAAACTATGGGGACTGATTATTTAAGCGTGCTTCCTATCAAAATACCATTGGCCCAGTAAAACCCGGTGGCGCCGGAAGGTAAAATATCGTATGTATAATTTTTGTTGTAACTTACTTTTTCAGCGGTTATTATTCCGCTTCCATTTAGGGATTCGCCAACTGAAAGGTCGTTAAATGTCCTGCCATCGCCAATCGGGTGCCCCGGAGAAGCAAAAACTTCGCGCCCATCATTTAAAATAACATGAACCATTTGATGAGTTGAAGGCACGGGGGTTTTTGAAGTTTTTATAATAGTGCTTGAAATTTTGTTGCCAAATTCATCAACCGTCCACATGGTCATTCCCTTTGTTAAATGCTGTACCGCTATTTGGCCATTTGGCGTGTCAATGAAGGTATTTTCAGCCAGGCATATCGGGCAAGGCTTATTGTTGTCTGTCTTTTTTATAAAGGTAGCAGTTTTCCCCTCTATTTTAATTAGGGTTAATTGTATCGTGCATCCATTGCTGGCGGTTTGGCCAATGTATAACGTAATAGGCTGACCTTCAGTAGTTGCTACCGGGTATGCATAGAAATTAAGCCCGGTGATATAAGTTGGGTAAATTTTTTGCACTAATAGCGGGCCATCTTTTTGGCCTTCTGTTAAGGTTACTTGCCCTTCGGCGGGAGTGGGCGTTGGCGTTGGGGTGGGGGTTGGAGTTGGTGCAGGATTTATTTCTGGGCATTGGGCAAATTCACAGTTTGGTCCAGTGCGACTTACGTAAGACCCATCAGGGCACTGTTTGGCTTCTTGGGTGCAGGCCACCGGCGGTGGATTTTGATCGGTGGGCGCGGTAACTACGGGTGGTTTTTGCAGAGCGACAAAAAAAGCGCCAGTGCCGATTAAAGCCGCGACAATAATAATGAGTAAAATATAGATTACCCCTTTTTGGTTTTGCATGTCTAAGAGCGGAGAGGGTGGGAGTCGAACCCACTTAGCAACTTGCGTCGCTAATGTTTAGCAAACATTCGCACCAGCCGTTATGCGCCCCCTCCAAATTCAAAGTAATCATGCCTTAATTTTTGTATCTTTTCAAGTGCTTGGGATTGCTACTTCCTATCACTTTAAAATACTCTGCAATTTTTTCCTTGTTTTCAATAGAAACATGTCTTGTGTTTTCTATTTTGGGATCTAACTTTAAGTCCGTTAAAATACTAAATACTGAGTTTCTTAAAGGGACAGACGCGGTTACAAAAGTTAATCTAGGGTAGCAGTATTTTTTACCTTTAATATTGTGACATTCATAAAAAATACAGCCATCGGTATCCATAAGTCCTCGCACACATGCTTTCTGGAATTCCACATTGCTCTTAATCCAATTGGGAATGTCTACTTGTTGCTTAACTTTATTGCCGCTTTTTAACCCTAATCGCAAAAGAAATTCAACCGCATTTGTGCTTGAAAGACATATATCTGAAGCAAGGCTATTTTTATGTTTTATAATACTTGCTTTTTTTCGAAAGAGTTTTTCCAGAGTTGCCAAAACAAAAGAAATATATTCCTTGTCATCCTGATGGTTAAGTGTGATGCGCAGCTGATTTTTACTCGCCGAACTAATACTGCCATCTCCCAGCATTATTCCGAAAAATTCTGCCAATAACTTGCTTCTCGTAGGTTTTCGAATAAGATGTCTTTGAAAAATAGGATGGCTCTTTATGATAGATTTGCTATTTGATTCCCACCATTCGTGCCATCTTTTCTTTTGATATTCTGGGTCTCCTCCAACCCTTCCATATTTTTTTAAAGAAGCCAGTCCTCCCCGTATGCCCGCATCTTTGAGATGCGAAAAAGGGTCTTTAATAGTAATATTGTTAGGTAATTTTGAATTAGAAAGTTTACAAATTTTCTCCAAGTGATCAAGGGGCATTGAGTATTCCTCTCGTCTCCAATCATTTAAAGTTCTTTCATGGATGCCTATTTTCTCTGCCAAATTAGGCCAAGAGATTTTAAGTTTATTTATTTGTTGGATTAAAAATTCTCCCTGCGCGTTTTCGGGAAATATTACTCTTTTTTGATATATACGTTCTGCCATTATTCCATTGTAGCATAAAAATTTGAAAAATGTGAACTTATATGTTAATAATTATTTATTGGAGGAGTTGAGCAACGGTGGCTCCCCTGTCTTGAAAACAGGTGTCTGCAAAGACATGCAGGTTCGAATCCTGTCTCCTCCGCCAGTCGGGATTTTGCAAGTTTGACGAAGGAGCCTCGCGGCGGCGAAGCCGCCGCTCGGCAACGATTTGAAGGGGCCCGTTCGCTAAAAACGAAAACGATTTATCAACTAAGGGCAAAAGAAATTTTTTAATCATTTGAATTTATGGAAAATTTTGAATCTCAACAATTTAGAGATGAGCTTGCAAAAGAGATAAAAGAGACTCCGAAAGAAGGTCGCCCAGAAATTTTAGAAAAAGCAAAAGAAACTCCAGAATATTGGCAAGCGAGAACAGAGAAAATAAAAGAGCGACAAGACGAAGAAGAAATCGATGATGGATTGGGTGTGCTGGTAAAGAAGAAAACAATTTACCACGGTTCGGGAATAAGTGGAATAGAAAAGTTTGATAAAGCCGAAGAGGATACAGTTGGCAGTGGCATTTATTTTACTTCGGAGGCAAAAGACGCCATTGGTTATGCGAGACTGCGTGCAAAAAGAGAAAGAGGAAGAATGGATGAGCAGAAAAATGAAAAGGCAGAACCAATTATTTATGAATCATCAGTTGAAAATATGAAACTGTGTGATTTAAGGAAAGGCGAAAATTTAAAAAAGATTTTAGATGGCTATAAGAAAATTTTGAGGGAGGAATTGAAAAGAACTGATGTGCCTTGGTTTTACAAAAGTGCTCTGCAAACTTCAATTGATACAATTGATAGTGGTAAAATTAGAGGATTAAAAGACGTAACACAAAGTAATGGAGAATTATTTAGCGATTATATAAAATCATTAGGCTATGAAGGTTTAATTACCTTTGAAGGTGGAGAGGGAGATAACGGTAGACACGATACTTATTTGATTTTTGATCCAGAGAAAGCAAAGATAAATCAGGAACATAAGATTTTATAAGTCGCCGCCAAAGAAAAACTGGAAATTGTTAACGTTTGCGGTTTTGCCGCAATTTTTTGCCCCCCGTTCGTTACGAGCCGCGCTCCGCGCGGCGAAGAAATTCCGTTCGAGCTATCTTTAAAATACACCGCCATTGCAATTAAACGCTTCAAAATATGTTTGAAGCGTTTATGTTTTATCCCTCTCTCGCTATAACGATGCCCCAAACTTGTTTGGCGCCAGCCTCTTTGAGAACCCTGGCGCATTCGGCCATGGTAGAGCCGGTAGTGTAAACATCATCAATTAAGAATATTTTTTTGCCTTGGATTTGGGCGGGATTTTTTATGTTAAACGCGCCACGCAGATTTTCTTCGCGCTCTTTGGCATTGAGTTTTAACTGATCGTTGGTCTTTTTTATTTTTACCAAATTACCTGAAATTAATGGGACATTTAAGACTTGTCCTATCTTTTGTCCTAGCAATTCTGATTGGTTATAGCCACGTTCTTTCTGCTTATTTTTGTGCAATGGCACGGGAATGATGACGCTGTGTTCCCAAATTCCAGGGCTTGTGTTTTGCGCCAATATTAGATGTTCCAGTACGATTTCTGCCAAAAATGGCGTCAAGGTTTTTATGTAGGGCTCGTATTTGAAGTGGTGGATCATTTTGCGGGTAAGTGATTTTTCTTTGTAGGGCAAGGCCGAGTATAAACCCGAAAGTTTTTTATCTTGGCAGCGGGAACACTTACCTGTTGCGCCCGGTGGCAATCTTAATGGGTCTTTGCCGCATAAGCAATAATTATATTCAGAAATATCCAGGATTGATTTGCAGTCGTAGCAAAGCAACGCGCCCTCTTTATTGCAACCGAAGCAGAAGGAAGGGAAAAACAGTTCCAGTAAGAAGTTTGAAATTTTATGGAGCGTGTTCATACCCTTTTATTTATTGCCTCCGGCAGAATTAAGTAGGGTATAAGTGTTGACTACCTCTCTTTGGGGTAATCAACCTTATCCACAGTGTTATTGTTTTTTAGTTATTATATAATATATGAAGGCAATATTACATTGTGCATTTTTCTATGAGTGATTTTTTCAAAAACCTTAATCTGTTTTTGCCTAAAAAAATGGTGGGCATAGATATTGGCACTTCCGCAATAAAAATTGTGGAAATTTCGCGCTGGGGAAAGGGGAAAACCCTGGAAAATTACGGCCATATCACCTCTGATTCCATTTACAAAGATTCGCCGCTGGCCGTTGACCGGGGCAGCCGCGCGCTTTCACGTGATTTTGTGCCCTTGGCCATAAAAGGCATTTTACAAGAAGCAAAAATAAAAACCAAAGAGGCGGTATTTTCCATCCCAGATTTTTACACCTTTTGTACTTCATTTGACATTCCCCCGATGCCCCAAAAAGAAATTGCCGGAGCGGTCCAATACAATGCTTCCCAATATGTGACGCTACCCATGAAAGAAGTGACGCTGGATTGGAAAATAATATCGGGCGCGCCCAATGGGAGCACTCCGCTGAAAATATTTTTAGTGGCGGTGCCCAACCAGGTTATCCAGGAATACCAGGCAATAGCAAAAGAGGCCGGCCTTGAATTATATGCCATGGAAGCCGAAGCCACGGCCATTTCCCGGGCGCTGGCGCGCGGCAGCAAAAAAACCATTTGCCTGATGGATATTGGCGTGCAAAGTTCAACGGTCAATATTATTGATGACGGCGTTTTAAAGAGAAGTTATAGTTTTAATTTTTACAGCGGCCAGCTGGCCAAGACGGTTTCGGGAGCCCTGGGAGTGGGCCTTCCAGAAGCGGAAAAAATAAAAAATAAAGACGGGATTAATTCTCCCAACAACACCATTGGCGAGGCCTTGCGTTTGCTGGTAGATCCTTTGGTGGTCCAGTTGCGCAGCATCTCTTCGGAATTTACCCAGTCGGAACAAAAAGAAGTGCAGGAAATTTATTTGACCGGCGGCACCGCCAACTTGCCCGGCCTAAAAGAGCATATCAACCAGAAACTGGGCAAAACCGCCACGGTGCCAAATTGCTTTTCAGATTTTTTATACCCGCCGATCCTTGAAGATAAGTTGCGCGCCATGAGCCCGGGATTTTCAGCCGCCATGGGGGTGGCAATCGGAGGGTTAGAAATTTAATGTGAAATTTAACCATTTGAAAAATGGACAGTAATACTATTTATCAGCAAAAAGACCGGTCGTGGATGGTGAATGTGGCGTTTTATTTTACCGCCGCGGCATTGGCGTTGGCCATGTTTTCTTACACTGTTTTTTATCTGAAAACCCAATTGCAGGCTCAAAAAATTGTTGCCATAGACAAAAAAATAGCGGTGTACGGCACGCAGGAACAAAAGCAGCATGAAGCACAGGTGTTTGACTATAAAAAAAAGATAGATGATTTCGCTCTGGTGGTGGACAGCCATGCCATGTCTTCCAATGTATTCACTTTCTTGGAAGCAAACACCTTGCCGGGCCTGGCGTTTTCAAGTTTTTCCATGTCCGGGCTCCAGCATGAAATCCGCCTGTCCGGGGAGGCCGATGACATGGCCGTATTGGGAAAGCAGTTCGGGGTATTTGAAGAAAACAAAGAACACATCAGGCATATCAGCGTTTTGAATTCAAAAGTTACTGCTTTGGGAAAGATCGCTTTTACATTTAACATTGATTTGGAGCCGGCCATTTTCAAATACGGCGCGCAATTTTCTGCGGCGGCTCCGGCAGATTCCCTACCATGAATAAGCCAGTTATCATTACTATTTTTTTGATTCTTATGGTCATGCTGACATTCCTGTTTGCCGTTCCGCAGTATAACCAATACCGCCTTTTACAGGCGCAAGTGGCCGAAAAGCGGGCCCAGTACAGCGGGGAATCCATTTATTTTGCCAGAATATCGGACATTCTTTCGGGTTTGGAAAGCCGGCGGGATGTGCTGGATAAAATCCAAAGCGCCCTGCCAGCCGATTTTTCGCTGGCGCCGCTGGTGGATTTTTTACAAAAAAAAGCGGATGAAAATGGAATTAAAATAACGGCCATGGTGTTTTCCCAAATGCCGCCGGTGGCAGATCAATCTCTCGCTCTGGCCGCGCCCGGACAGGTAAAGGACCTGTCATTCACCCTGGACTCCACGGGGAGTTATCAGGGGTTGAAAGATTTTTTATTTGCCATGGATAATTCGGCACGGTTATTTGAAGTTGACACCCTTTCTTTTTTGACCATAGACCCACTTTCAGGCGCCAGGGCCGCAAGAAACCAGCCGCCCCAATACAGTTTAAAGTTAGAGGTGAGGACAAGGGCGTATTAATTTTACATTTACCGCCATGGCCATTATTTTCATTTCAATCAAAAAAAGGCAGCAGAAGTTTTTTTGGGCCATATCAGTACTGTTCTTTTTGGCTGTGGGGATACTTTCTTTTTTGGTGTTGCTGCCTGAATTGGACGAATCGGGTGATATTGTGGTCCAGGAAGTGTTTGAGGCTCCTGATGTCAACATCAATTTTGAAGCCTTGGATTCGGCCCAGGTAAAAAGTTTAGAACCGTTTTTGCCCGCCACCATAGGTGGCGCCGGCGCGGGGAGAGATAATCCGTTTCAACCATAACCCATGTTGTTAATCCAAGAATTATTTTTAGCTAAAACCATTACCCAAGAAAAAAGGGATGCTTTGGCTCGCCAAGTGGAAACTACCGGCAAAACGGAAGAGGAGATTTTACTGCAAGAAAAAGTCCTTGAAGAAGGCGCGCTGTTTGAGTTAAAAAGTAAGCTGGTCAAGGTGCCGCTGTTAAAGCCCCAATCCGATGAAATCCCTCTGGAAGTGCTGGAATTGATATCTGAAGAAGCGGCGGGAAATTACAGCATGGTGCCGTTATTTAAAAAAGGCAATATGGTGGGTGTGGGCATGGCCTATCCGGAAAACGTATTGGCCCAAAACGCTTTGCGGTTTTTAAGCCGTCGCCAGAATTTCAATTACGAAATTCACTTAATCACGTTTTCGGACTTGCACACCATTTTAAAACAGTATCGCACCTTAAAACGGGAAACCAAAAAAGCCCTAAACGAGCTGGGCAAAGAGCAAGACGAGGTGCTGATTGGCTTGGGCCAAAATGCCGATTCCGCCCAAATGTCCGAAGATGCGCCGATCATTAAAATGGTGCTGGTCATTTTGCGCCATGCCCTGGAAGGCAATGCTTCGGATATCCACCTTGAACCCAGCCGTGAGAAATTGAATGTGCGTTTCCGCCAAGACGGCATTTTGCATTTGAGTTTGTTTTTGCCGCTTTCGGTGCACTTGTCCATCGTTTCGCGCATTAAAATTTTAGCCAACCTTAAAATTGATGAAAAAAGGCTCCCGCAAGACGGCCGGTTTTCCGCCAAAATAAATAATAAGAATATTGATTTTAGGGTCGCCACCTTGCCGACGCTGTATGGGGAAAAAGTGGAAATCCGGGTCCTTAACCCCCAGGAAGGCTTAAAGCCATTTGAAAAAATGGGGCTTTCCCAGCGCAATTTGGCGTTGATCCAGGCGGCCATCAAAAACCCCTACGGCCTAATTTTATCTTCCGGCCCGACCGGATCAGGAAAAACCACCACCTTGTACGCGTTTTTGCAAGAACTAAACCAGGAGGGCGTGAATATTGTTACCATTGAAGATCCGGTGGAATATTCTATTGACGGCATTAACCAGTCGCAGGTAAAAACCGAAATCGGCTACACTTTTGCCAATGCTCTGCGCCAGATTCTGCGCCAGGATCCCAATATCATCATGGTGGGGGAAGTGCGCGACGAAGAAACCGCCAATTTGGTGGTGCACGCTTCACTCACGGGGCATGTGGTGCTTAGCACCATCCACACCAATTCCGCTGTCGGGGTTATTTTACGGCTGATTGACATGGGAATTAAACCGTTTTTGATTCCCTCAACCTTGAAGGTGGCCATTTCCCAAAGGCTGATCCGCACCCTGTGTGAAAAATGCAAGAAAAAAGTGGCCGTGAACGAGAAAGTCAAAACCTATATCGCAAAAAATATAAAAACCCTACCGCTGGCGGTAAAAAAAGAAATGAATCTTGGCGATGGGGCCTTTGTGTACGAGGCCAATGGCTGCGAATTGTGTAATTTTAAAGGCTACAAGGGTCGGGTGGGGTTGTATGAAGTATTATCGATGAACGAAGAAATTGCCGCCATTATTTTGAAAAATCCGGCGGAAAGTTTGATTTTAGCCGAAGCTCAAAAACAGGGCATGCTGACCATGGCCCAAGAAGGGATATTTAAAGCGCTGGCCGGGGAAACTTCTATTGACGAAGTGGCTCGAGCCACCGAAGAAATTTAAATGAAAAAAATTCTCATTGTGGAAGACGATCCGTTTATTGTTGATATTTACGCCAGCCAGCTAAAAGGCCAAGGTTATGCGGTTGATATTGCCAACAACGGTGAAATGGCGCTGGAAAAAATTAAAAACAACTATCCCGATGTATTGCTGTTGGATTTAATTTTGCCCAAAATGGACGGCTGGGAGGTGTTAAAAAATCTGCGCCATGATCCCCGGACCAAAGAGTTGAAGGTGATTGTCATTTCCAACCTCAATCAAAAAGAAAATGCCGATAATATTTCCAGTTTTAATGTTTCCAAATATCTTTTAAAAATTCAAACTACGCCCGAAGAAATCTCAAAAGCGGTTAAAGAATTAATCGGATAAAAACACATGGAACACTTGCAAACGCTAAAAAAGGTACTGGATATCGCCATAGAACAAAAAGCTTCCGACTTGCTGATTTCGGTGGGGCACCCGCCGGTGATAAGAATTACCGGTCAATTGGCGCCCTTGATGAAAGAGAAAAAATTGACGGCGCAAGATTGCCAGGGCTTTGCTTATGCCTTAATAGGCGAAGAGCAAAAAAAGCGGCTTTCAACTGAAAAGGAAATTGATTTTTCTTATGATCACGGCGGCAAGGCCAGATTCCGCGTCAATATTTTTTACCAGCAAGGCGCCATCAGCATGGCCCTGCGGTTGATTCCCTCTGAGATTAAAACCATTGAAGATTTGGGCTTGCCTCCGGTGTTGCATGAATTTACCAATAAATCGCAGGGGTTGGTGCTGGTGACGGGCGCCAGCGGACAGGGGAAATCAACCACTTTGGCTTCACTGATAGATGAAATAAACCAAACCCGGGCCGTCCACATTATCACCATTGAAGACCCGATAGAATACCTGTACCAGGGCAATAAAGCCATCGTTGAACAGCGGGAAGTTTCGGTTGATACCAATTCCTTTCCCGCCGCCCTGAGGGCCATGTTCCGGCAGAATCCGGACGTGATCATGGTGGGAGAAATGCGTGACCTGGAAACTATCAGCACCACCATCACCGCCGCTGAAACGGGCCACTTGGTGTTTGCCACCCTGCACACCAATTCGGCCGCCCAATCCATTCACCGCATGATTGATGTGTTCCCCCCCGAACAGCAAAACCAGATTAGGTTTCAGTTGGCCGCTTCGCTGCTGGGCGTAGTTTCTCAGCGGCTGGTACCGCGCCTTTCCGGCGGCTTTGTCCCGGCTTGCGAGGTGATGATTGCCAACCCGGCCATTTCCAATTTAATCAGGGAAAATAAAAACCATGAAATTCCCGCGGTCATAGAAACCTCTTCGCGCGAGGGCATGCTTTCGCTCAACCGGGCATTGGCCGACTTGGTAAGAAACAAAGAAATTTCTTTGAAAGATTCGGTTGATTATTCGTTAAATCCTCTTGAATTGAAAAATCTTTTAAGATAAGGTATCCAGCGGAAATGGGGCCGCAAGGGAATGGTATGTTCTCATTTTTTACAAAATGCGAACTGAGTGTCGCTACGCTCCCTCAAACCCCATTTCCGAGGTGAATTTCCAAATCCCATTCTATTTTTAAAAATAAAAGTCTGGGATAAGTGTTCGCCAAGGCTCCCTTAGCTTCGCTTAATAAATTCATGAAGTTTAATTATCGGGCACGAACCAAAGAAGGTAAAATGGAAGCTGGCACCATTGAAGCGTATTCCCAGGAAGCCGCCGCTATTTTGTTGCAAAAATATAATATTTTCCCCACGTATTTGGCCGTCCAGGAACAGAAGAGTTCTTTTTTAAAGCGGGCAACCTTCAGCCCGCCTGTTTCCAAAAAAGACCTGGCGATTTTTTTTAAGCAATTGTCCATCATGCTTGATTCCCGCGTTCCTGTGGTCAGCAGCCTAGCCAGCCTTGCTGCCCAAACCAATAAAAAGAGCTTTAAAGAAATCATCAAAGACATTGCCGGCTTGGTTGAAGAGGGCGCCCCGCTTTCAGGGGCTTTTGGGGCTTACCCGCGCCTGTTCGGTCCCTTTTATATTAATTTAGTGAAGTCCGGCGAGGCTTCAGGCAACATTTCAGCTTCGCTTAATTACATTTCACTCCACCTTGAACGGGAACATGATATTTTGGTCCAATTGCGCCAGGCGATGCTGTATCCGGTGTTCGTATTTTGCGTGTTACTGGTAGTCATTGCCATTATTATCATTGAAGTAATGCCCCGCATCGCCAGCCTGGTTGAAGAATCAGGAACCGCGCCTTCAGCTTTTATATCAGCTACCCTGGGTTTTTACGCATTTTTAGGAAATTGGTGGTGGGTGTTGCTGGTGCTAGTTCTGGCGGTTGCCGGGCTTATTATTTTTTATGTAAACACCCAAGAAGGCAAAAGCGCCACCAGCAGGATGCTTTTGAAAATACCTTTTTTAGGAGGAGTATTAAAGAAAGTGTTTATTGCCAGGTTTTGTTCAAATATTTCCACCTTGATTGTGGCCGGAGTTTCCATTCAAAGTGCTCTGAAAATTACCGAAGATACGGTAAGCAACCCGGTGTATCGCCAGATTGCTTCCCAAATAGGGAAAGAAATCTCAGAGGGAGAAAAAATAAGCTACGTGATGGTAAAATATAAAGATTATTTTCCGCCCTTCGTAGTGCAAATGGTTAAGGTGGGGGAAGAAACGGGGAAACTTGACCAGACGCTAAGCCAGGTGGCGGATTTTTATCAAAAAGACATTAAGGGGGCGATAGATTTGTTTTCCAGTTTGCTGGAACCCGTAATGATTATCGGATTGGGTATTGTGGTGGCGGCCATGGCTATTTCCGTGCTTGGTCCGCTTTACGGCGCGCTGGGAACCATATAGGTGCTGGGTATTTGGTGCCAGGTGTTGGAACGATTACATGCGTACACCCTAACACCTAAAACCCAACACCTAATTAGGTTATCCACACCTTGGTCATTGTTTGGCAGATAAGACCATAATATAATTATATGAAGAATATTAAAGAAAGGTCGATTCTACTGTAATATAATATCTTGAAAAATTATTTATTAATTTTAAAATAACCATGAATAAACAAAAAGGTAAGGGAGCATTAGCGAACACTTATCCTGCAAGTTTTATGCGGGGCTTTACTATTATTGAATTGTTAGTGGTAGTTGCGATCATTGCCGTATTGGCGGCCATTGTATTGGTAAACGTTACCGGATACATTAATCAGGGCAAAAACGCCGCTATTAAGGCGAACTTGGCTACCGTATTGACCAATGGAGCGGTGTTCTATGATGATAACAGCACCTATGATGGATTTTGCGGTTCCGCTAATTTTACTGGTCCTCAAGCCGCAATTGCGGCTACCGCTGAAGCCGCTATTTGTTTTGTAAATGATGCTGACACTGCTTGGTGCTCATGCGCCAGCCTGAAAACAACCGGCGACGAAGGGGCTGCGGCTACCTTCTGTGTGGATTCAACCGGATACAAAAAAGTATCCGAAGTTAGCGCTGATTGTACAGCAAGATGCACCACCCCTGCTACGGGAGGTTGTATTGACTAATTGGTCATCTTTTTTCACAAAACGGCGCCTTACGCGGGCGTCGTTTTTTTGCTATAATACGCGAATATGTCTTTATTTTTTACGGCCGTTATTTTTATCCTGGGCCTGTGCATCGGCAGTTTTCTGAATGTGGTTATTTTACGCTTGGAAAAATCGGAAAGCATTGGGGGCAGGTCGTATTGTCCTCATTGCAAGCACCCCTTGACATGGTTTGATTTGATTCCCGTTTTCAGTTTTTTGTTTTTGGGAGGCAAATGCCGGTATTGCAAGGCAAAAATATCTTGGCAATATCCAATGGTAGAAATAGGTACTGCGGTAATATTTCTCCTAATTACCAATGACCAATTACCAATTACCAACATGGCTGGTTTATTGAATGTGCTTTTTTTGTTCTATATTTCTAGTTCATTAATTATAATCTTTGTTTATGATTTTTATCACTACATTATTCCCGACATTGTCTTATTCCCGGCTATTATAGTGGCGCTTCCCTTTCATGTGTCCTGGAATTATCTCTTAGCAGCTATGTTGGCTTCCGGATTTTTCTTATGTATCTTTTTTGTTTCGCACGGAAAATGGATGGGATTTGGTGACGTTAAATTAGCGGTTTTACTGGGCCTCATATTGGGTCTCCCTAATATTTTGGCAGCTTTATTTTTGGCATTCTTCTTTGGTGCTATAATAGGCGTATCCTTGATGCTACTTAACCAAAAGGGATTAAAAAGTGAGTTGCCATTTGCCCCCTTTTTAATTTTAGGAACTTTTATGGCTTTATTTTGGGGGCCAGAGATACTTAATTGGTATATGGGTTTATTTATTGTATGACATCAAAAGGTAAGGGAGCATTAGCGAACACTTATCCCGCACGGTTTATGCGGGGGTTTACCATTATAGAATTGCTCATGGTCATTGCCATTATTACGATTTTACCGGTGATTGTCATTTCCAATTTTCCCCGGGTAAAGTTGCAGTTTGCCTTAAGCCGTGCTGCCCATGCGTTTTCCCAGGATGCGCGTCTGGCCCAGGATATGGCACTGTCTTCACTACCCCATAAAGATTCTTTTGGCATTAGTCAGAAAGTGGGCGGATACGGTATTTACCTTGATACCACGGCGCTGGGAAATAAAACCTATCTTATCTATGCTGACAGACTCCCTGCCAACAATCGCTATGACGCTTCGGATGTGGTGGTCAGGAAGATTGATATGCAGATGGCCGAGCCGGGGGTGGTTATCAAAGGCCTTGGCAATGTATTTTTAGATAAGGTCAGTATTCATTTTTCTGTTGGCAATGCTGGGGTTTTCATAAGCCAGTTGGATGACACTAGCAGCGGGGTGGAAATTATTTTCGCATTGGAAAGCGACGCGGCAAAAACCAAGAGCGTTTTTATCAATACATCGGGGCTCATTGAGATTAGAAATTAAAATTCATGAAAAAAAATGGTTTTACCATTATTGAGCTGATCATCACCATTGCCATTTTGTCGTTTGGCATTATTGGCGTGTACGGGGCATTTTCGCCGATGGTAAGTTTGAATTCCGCCATTGCTTCAAAGTTCACCGCCTCCCAGCTGGCGCAAGAGGGTTTTGAAGTAGTGCGCAATATCCGCGATAATAATTTTGAAAAAATACGCCAAGGGCAGCGCTTAGCATGGTCAGCCGGGCTTTTGAACTGCAGCCTGGGCTGCCAGCTTGATTATAAAACGGGAACTTCAGCCCAGGGGCTTGAAAATGCCTTAAAAGGGTACAATGAAAGCGATTATTTAAAAATAAACGCTGATGGTTTTTATGGCTATGGCCAAGGGACTGCCACCAAATTCAGGCGCAGTGTTACCATAACCCAGGCGGACAGCCCCGATATTTTAAAAATCACCGTTGTGGTGATGTGGAGCGATGGCAGCAAACCCGTGAGTTTTGAAACAGAAGGGTATCTGTACAATTATCAATGATTTCAAATTTCAAATTTCAAATTTCAAATTATAATTCAAGCAAGGGTTTTACGTTGCTTGAATTAGTGGTGGTTTTGGGTTTGTTTATGTTGATCATGGGGGTAACGGTAAGCATGTTTATATCCATTATCCAGCATCAAAAAAGGATATTAAGCCAGCAGGAAATGTTAAACCAGGCAAGTTATGTGCAAGAATATATTGCCAGATCTCTGCGCACCGCGGCAGTCGACACGGCCGGCACCTGCCTTGTCCAGGATGCCGTCGCCTACAAAGGTTACACTTATTTGCTTACCCGCTTTGACGCACCGACAGGCTTTTTTCAGGGCATACAGTTTATTTCAGGTGAAGGTGTGTGCCAGGAATTTTTCCTTGATAGCGATGGAACGTTCAAAGAAACAAAAAATGGTGGCGCTCCGCAAAACCTCATATCCGGTAAATTCAAGTTGCAACATGCCAGATTTGTGATCAATGGCAATAAAAACACGTGGGCGACGCTGGTTGGTGGAGCGGTTTGGCCAAGGGTAACCCTGTCACTTGCCATCAAAGATTCGTCGTATGAAAAGAGCCGGGAAATAGTAATTCAAACAACCATTTCAAAAAGATGAAGTATGACGAGCGGGGCATATCACTAGTGCTGACGTTTTTAATTATGGCCATTATGCTGGCCATTGTGGTTGGCATCAGTTCCATGTTATCCGGCCAGGTAAAAATCATGGCAGGCGCCTCAAATTCCATTTCCGCCCTTTATGCGGCTGAAAGCGGTATGGAAAGAGCTCTGTACGTATTCAAAAAATGCCCCGGTTGCGACCTGAATTATGACGGCGCGTTTGATGGCAGAACATATTTTGTTAACGCAAAAATGATTGGCGGGGTTTTGAATATTTCTTCAAAAGGTGTATATAAAGAAGCATCAAGAACGGTTACAAGATGAACAAGCAAGAGGCTAAACATCGCATAGAAAAGTTGAAAGAACTGGTAAACTACCATCGTTACCAGTACCACGTTTTGGATAAGCAGGAAATTTCTGACGCGGCGTTGGATTCCTTGAAAAAAGAACTCTTTGATTTGGAACAGCACTTCCCGGAATTTATTACCGCCGATTCTCCCACCCAGCGTGTTGGCGGCAAACCCTTGCCTGAATTTAAAAAAGTACCGCACAAAGAGCGTATGCTTTCGTTAAACGATGCATTTAGTAAAGAAGATATGCAGGATTGGCTGGAAAGGATTTCAAAACTTTTAACAGAGCAAGAAAAAAATCAAATAGACTTTTACTGCGAATTAAAAATTGATGGCCTGGCCATTGAACTTGAATATGACAACGGGATTTTTAAACAAGGCTCAACGCGCGGAGATGGCACGGTAGGCGAAGATATCACGCAAAATTTAAAAACGGTTGAGGCAATACCTCTGAAAATTACCAATTACCAATTATCAATTATCAATTCGCTGGTGGTGCGGGGGGAAGTATTCATTAGTAAGAAGGAATTTGAGGCTATTAATAAAACCCAGGTTGCAAAAGGGCTTCCGTTGTATGCTAATCCTCGGAATATTGCGGCCGGGTCAGTGCGCCAGTTAGATCCAAAAGTTACCGCTTCAAGGAAATTGGATTCTTTTGCTTATGATATTATTTTGGGTGTAGAAACCAAAACTCATGAACAGCGCCATGATGAATTTAAAAAAATGGGGTTTAAAACCAATTCTCATAATAAGTATTGTAAAAATTTAGAAGAGGTTTTCCATTTTTATGAACACGTACAAAAAATCCGAGGAAAGTTGGCTTATGAAATTGACGGGGTAGTGGTGATTGTAAATAATAATGCTTTGTTTGAAAAACTCGGGGTGGTGGGTAAGACTCCCCGCGGAGCCATTGCTTTTAAATTTGCTCAGAGTCAGGCCACTACTATAATAGAAGATATTAAAATCCAAGTTGGCAGAACGGGGGCAATGACTCCGGTGGCGGTTTTAAAACCCGTGCAAATTTCGGGCATCACTATTACCCGCGCTACGCTTCATAATGAAGATGAAATTAGGAGACTGGATGTGAAAATTGGTGACAGCGTGATTGTGGGGCGGGCAGGAGATGTGATTCCGGATATTATCAAAGTGTTGCCGGAATTGCGCACCGGAAAAGAAAAGCATTTTAAGATGCCAACACATTGCCCGGCTTGCACTACTAAATTAGAGAAATCAGAAACTGAGGTTTTATGGCGATGCCCGAATGTAACATGTTTTGCACGCAGCCGTCGAAGTTTTTACCATTTTGTTTCGCGTCCCGCATTTAATATTGATGGTTTGGGCCCCAAAATTATTGACCGGTTGCTGGATGAAGGTTTGGCGCAAGACCCGGCGGATATTTTCTCGTTAAAAGAGGGGGATTTAGCACAATTAGAAAGGTTTGGTGAAAAATCTGCGGAAAATGTGGTGGCGGCCATTCAAGAAAAAAAAGAAATTATTTTCTCAAGATTTATCTATGCGCTGGGAATCAGGAATATTGGAGCTGAAACTGCAGTTGATATTGCCGAACATTTTGGTTCATTAGAAAAGTTAAAAAATGCAAAACTGGAAGATTTTGATAGTATTGCTAATATCGGCCCCATTGTGGCAAAATCGGTTTATGAATGGTTTGGTGATAAAGGCAACGGAAAGTTTTTAGAAAAACTGCTCAAGGCCGGAGTGAAAATCACCCGACGCCCGACGTCGGGCGCCGGGCGCCTGCAAGGCAAGACATTTGTTTTTACGGGAACGCTGGAAAACATTGAAAGAGAATCAGCCAAAGAAAAAGTCCGGGCACTCGGCGGCCAAGTTTCCGAATCCGTTTCCGCCAAAACCAGTTTCGTAGTCGTCGGCTCAGAACCCGGCTCCAAAGCCGACAAAGCCAAAAAATTAGGCGTAAAGGTTTTAGATGAAAAAGAGTTTTTGGAGCTTATAAAGTAAAAATATGAAAGAATCGCTGGAGCAACAATCAAGGGGTCAAATAATAGAAGATTTTTTAAGGCAGAATAAATCTCCGGATGTTACGAAGGAAGAAGTGGAAGATGTTGATGCGGTAATTCGGCTGATTTTTGAAAAGTTTGAAGCGGAACTCAAAAGCCATCATCAAGAATGTGACGCCGACGATTTTTTAGATCGCATACTTGCTACGCTTGACGAAGCGCATGGAAACTTTAATAACATTTTTCCCGAAAACAAAGTCTTGTGGCAGGAATTCATAAAAAAATTAGAAGCATCCCCCGATCTTGTGCACATTATGCGTATTGAGCCGCTTGATTATTACAAAGATGTTGGAAATGTTATGGATCCGGTAGTAACCCACGCCTCTATTGAGGCAGTAACCGAGGAATTAAAAAGAAGAAACCCGGAGTTAGCTGATGATTATGTTTCTAATGATCCTGATAAGATATTGCGCGTCGCCCAGACCATTGTTCAGAGTGATCTCTTTTACTATTTTATTGACAAAGAAATGATTGATCAGGAAATGAGTTCAAGCGGCCACGACCATATTGGCACGAGTATGGTTAAACTTGGATACATGAGCAGACACTATGAATTGGCACCGACGTTTGTTGCCAAATTCAAAGTGGCTGCTGGAAAGTTTGATGGAAAAGAAAAAGTAGTTCTTGATGGCACACACCGCGCTTTGGTTTCAGCCATCGCCAAGCGTTCGCAATATGTACTTGAAGTAGATATGGATAAAATTATTGGATAAACTTTGTGGTGTGCGAAAATTCAAAGTACCATAGTTCTCACGGCTGTGAGCTTTGTGGTACCATGGAGATATGAAGCTATCGATTACTGATGAATTTTTGTGGGATATGTATACTGTCCTTGAAGGGGTGGGAGACATTGCCTCTTTTATGTTAAATGCCCATCCTGGAAAATGGAAACGATTATATGGAGTACAAAATCCTATTTTTGAAAAATATCGGCATGATAAGGGCAGGGTAAAATTTAAAAAGCTAATATATTATGCAAAAACAAAAGGGTATATAAGAGTTAAAAGTTTGGAAGGTAAGAAGGCGATTATTCTTACAAAAGAAGGTTTGAGTAAGGCACTGAAGGCAAGTTTTATGATAGAGGGAAAGAAAAAAAGGGAAGACGGAAAGTGGGCTATGCTTATCTTTGATGTGCCGGAAAAGAACCGGAAATCGAGGGATTTATTGAGAAGCGTGTTGCATAATCTGGGTTATAAAATGTTCCAGCAAAGTGTTTGGGTAACTCCATACGATGTTTCAGAAAAGACAGAAAAGTTATTGCAGATGTATAACCTGGATGAATTCGTAAAAATATTTTTGATTGAGGAGATTTAAAGCGGTACTATAAAGCTCACGGCCGTGAGGATTATGGTACCCTTGATAGAATGAGAGAATCGTTATGAGAAAGAGTTTTTAGGATTGATTAAATAAGATTTATGAAAAAAATACTTTTATTACAAGAGTTGCGGCCACTCTCAGATGAAGTACGACAACGATTACGGGAAATTTCCAATGAGAATCTAAAGTTAGCTCTTGAAAACGAAAAGTACGTGAATGTGTATCGTATTGAGTATCTTTCGCGTGGACTAAAAATATCGGGATATGTTGTTGAGCCAAAACAAAAACATGGAAAATTGCCATGTATTATTTGGAATAGGGGTGGGACGAAAGATTTTGGTGCCGTTGTTACCGGGACTTGCTATACAAGAATGGCGTCATTGGCGCGCCAGGGATATATTCTTTTTGCTTCCCAATATTCCGGCGGGCCGGGAAGTGAAGGTGTCGATGATTGGGGAGATAAAAACATAGAAGATGTGTTGATATTAAGAAAAATAATTAAAGAATGGCCGGGCGCTGATTATGAAGCTATTGGCATGATGGGCGGAAGCCGTGGCGGATTAATGACATATCGGGCCCTGTCATTGGTAAAGTGGATTAATGTGGCGGTAGTATATGCGGCTCCGGCTGACGAAGTAAATTCGCCTAAATTCAGAAAGGGTTGGCGCGACCATCAGATATCTCTATATGGAAAGCAAAAAAAAGAACAGATAAAAAGGTCTGCCTTATATTGGCCGGAAAAGATTTACAAGAAAACACCGCTTTTAATTATGCATGGCTCGGCTGATTGGCGGGTAAATGCTAAAGATTCAATTCGCTTGGCCGAAAAATTATATCAACACAAAGTGCCTTTTCGTTTTATAGTGTATGAGGGGGCTGATCATGGGCTAACAGAATTCAAAGAAGAATCAGATAAGCAAGTATATAGTTGGTTTGAGCGTTTTTTGAAAAACAAAGAACGTTTACCGAATTTAAAGTTACATGGAAAATGAAAGATTTTTATAAAAAATGAATTTCGTCGACCACCTCAAAAAACTGGATTGGGTGTTGATTGGTGCCACGTTGGTGGTGGTGGCTTTTGGGTTGGCGGGGATTTGGAGCTCCGGCCTGGCAAAAGGCGATTTTGGGAATTTTGAAAAGCAGCTGGTTTTTTTGGCGGTGGGGCTGGCCCTGATGTTTGCCATCAGTTTTTTTGATTACCGGATGTTGCGGGACAATTCATATTTGATTTTGCTTTTGTACGCGCTGTGCCTGGCGCTTTTGGCAGGGTTGCATTTTTTCGCGCCGGTGATCCGTGGCACGCGGGGGTGGTATCAGGTGGGATTTTTGACCCTTGACCCGATTGAAACCATGAAGATTGTGCTGTTAATTTTACTGGCCAAATATTTTTCCATGCGCCACGTAGAGATGTATAAATTGCGCCACATTTTAATTTCCGGATTGTATGTCGCCCTGCCGGCACTGCTTATTTTTATTAAGCCGGATTTGGGGGGAACCATGGTGTTTGTGCTGATGTGGTTGGGAATTTTATTGGTATCGGGGATTAAATTAAAGCATTTTTTGGCGTTATCGTTATGTTTTATGCTGGTAGCAGGATTTTCTTGGCAATTTTTATTGGCGGATTATCAAAAGGCCAGGGTGGTTAATTTTATCTTTCCTTATGATGTGCTAGGCGGTTCCTGGAGTCAGGCGCAAACCAAAGTTTCCATTGGATCCGGTCAACTGTTCGGCCAGGGTTTGGGCAAAGGATCCCAGGTGCAATACGGATTTTTGCCGGAACCCCACACCGATTTTATTTTTTCCGTCATTGCCGAAGAGTGGGGGCTGGCCGGTGTTACGGTATTTTTTACAACCTATCTGATATTAATCTGGCGCATTCTAAAAATTGCCATTAATTCGCAATCAAATTTTCCGCGGCTGTTTGGCATCGGGTTTGCCATTGTGCTCATTACCCAGTTTACGATAAACATTGGCATGAACCTTTCGCTGTTTCCGGTGGTGGGAATTTACTTGCCACTGGTCAGTTACGGCGGATCCGGCTTGATTGCCAATTTTGTTTCACTGGGAATCTTGCAGAGCATCTATACTAAGCGCTAAAACCCTTGACATTTTAAATAGAAAGAATATAATCAGACTAGATATCAACAAGTGGCCATTTTACTCTAACTAAAATCAAAATCCCTTGCCCGGTTATTTTTGTGTGGGTGAGGGTTATACCCTAGATAAGATCAGGGTATTTTGTGTTTGTATTCATAACTGCTCCATTATCTCATGGCTGAAAAAACACAACACATCAGGAATTTTTCAAAATCCGGCCTTTCTTTTGTAACCCCGCATCTTTTGGAAATGCAGCGCGATACCTGGAAAGATTTTATCGATGTGCGGATCAAAGAACTTTTTTCTGAAATCTCTCCCATTTTTGATTATACTTCAAAAGAGTTTGAGCTCTGGTTTTTAGATTATAATCTGGGCAAGCCCAACTACAAAAACGGCTTGGAAGCCAAACGCAACAACGATTCGCTGGAAGTTTCGCTGCGCGCTAAAATACGGTTAGTCAATAAAAAAACCAAAGAGGTTAAAGACCAGGAAGTTTTTTTGTGCGATTTTCCGTTAATGACTGAACGAGGGACCTTTGTGGTTAATGGTGTGGAACGGGTGGTGGTCAGTCAATTAATCCGCAGCCCCGGGGCGTTTTTTACCTCGCGGTCAGCAAAAGGCAAAAACTTTTTTGGGGCAAAGGTTATTCCCAATCGTGGTGCCTGGCTTGAATTTGAAACCGAAGAATCTGGGTTTGTGGGCGTTAAAATTAATCGCAAGCGCAAAGTGCCGGCCACCACACTTTTGATGGCCTTGGGGTTGGAAAACATTGAAAAAATCCAAAAAGAATTTAAAGATGTTGATACCGGGGAAATAAAATATATTTATGAAACCTTAAAGCGCGACACCTGCAAAGACCAAAAAGAAGCCCTGGTGGAAATATATCGAAGGCTGCGGCCGGGGGATCTGGTGACGCCCGACACCGCCCAAGATTTGATTTTCAACATGTTCTTTAATTTTGACCGGTACGACTTGTCAAAAGTGGGGCGCTGGAAAACTTGGATGCGCCTGCCCGGTTTAAACACCAAGAAAAAAGACGCCGGTAGCGACATCACCAAAGAAGAACGAATTTTAAGCATTGAGGACTTGGTGGAAGTGGTCAAAGAAGTCATCAAGTTAAACAATAATCCCAACGCCAAAGCCGACCAGGTTGACCACTTGGGAAACCGGCGCGTGCGGACCTTGTCTGAATTGTTGCAAAATCGGTTGCGGGTTGGTTTGATGCGCATGGAAAGGATTATTAAAGACAAAATGTCCACCTTGGATCCTTCCACCATCACCGCCACCCAACTGATCAACCCGCGGCCGCTGATGGCCGTGGTGAAAGAATTTTTCACCTCTTCACAATTTTCACAGTTCATGGATAACGAAAATCCGTTAGCGGAACTTGAACACAAAAGGCGCTTGACCACCACGGGTCCCGGGGGATTAACCCGCGAACGGGCCGGCTTTGAAGTGCGCGATGTGCAGCCTAGCCACTATGGAAGGATTTGCCCAATTGAAACTCCGGAAGGCCAGAACGTGGGATTGGTGGGCCACTTGGCTTCCTTTGCGCGGGTCAACCCGTATGGGTTTATAGAAGCCCCTTATTTTAAAGTAAAAAACGGCAAGATTACCGATGAAGTTCATTATTTGTCAGCCCAAGAGGAAGAACGGTACATTATTGTGCCGGCTTCCGTGCCGATTGATAAGAATGGCAAAATTTTACCGGAAATTCCGCCCAACAAAGTGGAGGCCCGGGTAAAGGGAGAACCGGCCGAAACGGAAATTTCCAAGGTGGATTACTCCGATGTTTCCAGCAAACAGTTTATTTCTGCGGCCGCTTCCCTGATTCCATTTTTGCAAAATGACGATGCTTCCCGCGCCCTGATGGGTTCAAACATGCAACGCCAGGCCGTGCCGTTGATCAGGCCAGAGGCTCCGCTGGTAGGAACCGGAGTGGAAAGAAACGTGGCTCGCGATTCCGGCCAGGTGATTTTAGCCACCTCTAATGGGGTGGTCAAAGAAGTGGATGCTTCCCATATTTTGGTGCAATACGACGTGTCTGGCAAGAAAGTTACCCAAGATTATGAATTGCAAACCTTTGTGCGGACCAACCAATATTCCTGTTTCCACCAAAAACCGATTGTCCAAAAAGGGGATCATTTCAAAAAAGGCGATGTGCTGGCCGATGGGGCCGCCATTGACCAGGGCCGCTTGGCGCTGGGAAGGAATATTTTAGTCTGTTTTTTGCCGTTACGCGGAGGAGGGTTTGAAGACTCCATTACCATTTCCGAAAAGTTAGTCAAAGAATTTGAATTTACTTCTATCCATATAGAAGATTTTACCTGCGACGTGCGTGAAACAAAATTGGGCGATGAACAAACCACTTCTGATATTCCCAATGTGGGGGAAGAAAAATTGAAAGATTTGGATGAAGAGGGCATTGTGCGGGTAGGAGCCAGTGTGGGCCCCAACGATATTTTGGTGGGAAAAATTTCGCCCAAAGGGGAAGCCGAATTAACACCGGAAGAACGGTTATTGCGCGCCATTTTCGGTGAAAAGGCCAAAGATGTCAAAGACACTTCCATGCGGGTTGAACACGGCAAGCACGGAAAGGTGACTAATGTGAAAATCTTTTCCCGCGAATTGGGTCATAAGCTGGAACCGGGGGTGATTAAAAAAATCCAGGTGGAAGTTTCGGAAATCCGGCACGTTAAAGTGGGAGACAAATTGGTGGGACGCCACGGAAACAAAGGAGTGGTTTCGCGCATTGCCTCGGAAGCGGAAATGCCATTTTTGGCAGACGGGACTCCGGTAGATTTGGTTTTGTCGCCATTGTCCGTTCCTTCTCGTATGAACCTGGGGCAGATTTTGGAAACCCATCTTGGTTGGGCCGCCCATAAACTAAACTACTTGGCTATTACCCCTTCGCTTTTAGGGGCTCATAAAGAAGATATCAAAAAAGAATTGAAAGAAGCGGGTTTGCCCGAAAGTGGCCAAACTACCTTGTATGACGGCCGAACCGGCCAGCCGTTCCCGCGGCCGATTACGGTTGGCTACATGTATATCATGAAACTGATCCACATGGTTGATGACAAGGTGCACGCCAGGTCTATTGGCCCATATTCATTGATTACCCAGCAGCCTTTGGGAGGAAAAGCCCAGTTTGGAGGCCAGAGGTTCGGGGAAATGGAAGTCTGGGCGCTGCAAGGTTATGGCGCCGCTTACACGTTGCAGGAAATGTTAACCATTAAATCTGACGATGTGGTGGGAAGGGCCACAACCTATGAAAGCATTTTAAAGGGCGAGCCGATTAAAAACCCCAACATCCCAGCTTCATTTAATTTGTTAGTGGCTGAATTGAAATCGCTTGGAATGGGAGTTGAGGTGAAAGAAAAGATCAGGGAAAAAGATTCTAAAAATTAATTATAACAACTCATGCGAGTACTAGACTTAGAATCAATCAGAATCAAAATTGCCTCGCCTGAGGAGATTTTGTCATGGTCGCACGGTGAGATTATTCGGCCGGAAACTATTAATTACCGCACTCAAAAACCGGAAAAGGACGGCTTGTTTGACGAGCGCATTTTTGGCCCGGAAAAAGATTATGAATGCGCCTGTGGAAAGTATAAAAGAATCCGGTACAAGGGCGTGGTTTGCGACCGCTGCGGGGTGGAAGTGACCAAAAGCCAGGTAAGGCGCGAAAGGATGGGCCACATTAAACTGGCCACGCCGGTTTCGCATATCTGGTTTTTACGGGGTGTGCCAAGCCGCATGGGTTTGGTGTTGAATAAATCCAGCCAACAATTGGAAAAAGTAATTTATTTTTCCAGCTATATCATTACCAAAGTGGACAACGAAGCCCGTCAGCGCTTGCTGGACGCGGTTGAGCAGGAATTTAAAGTAAAATCTAAGAAAGCCGCCAACGAAGCGGAGAAAACCGAATACAAGCAGCTGCGCGAAAAAGTAAAAGAAGAAATTTTAGAAATAAAACCTTTGAGAATTTTGTCAGAAGTTGTTTACCATGATATTTCATTAAAATACGGGGAAATGTTTGAAGCGGGAACGGGTGCCGAGGTGGTTAAAGAATTGTTCACCAAAGTTGATTTGCAAATCACCGTTGAAGAATTGGTGAAAGAAGCCGAAGATGCCCCGCCCCTGTTAAAAAAGAAAATTTTGCGCCGCTTGAAGTTGTTCCAGGGAATGTTGAAAGCCAAAGTTCGGCCGGAATGGATGTTTATGGATGTTTTGCCTGTGTTGCCGCCCGATTTGCGCCCCATGGTGCAACTGGATGGAGGCCGCTATGCTTCCAGCGATTTAAATGATTTATACAGAAGGGTAATTAACCGTAATAACCGGTTAAAATACTTGCAGGAAATTTCGGCTCCGCCGGTTATTGTGCGCAATGAAAAGCGCATGCTGCAAGAAGCGGTTGATGCCTTGATTGATAACGACATGAGAAAAGGCGTAACCACTACTGCCACCACTGGCGGCAAGCGGCTCTTAAAATCATTAGCCGCCATGCTGGCCGGAAAGCAGGGAAGGTTCAGGCAGAACTTACTGGGCAAGCGCGTGGATTATTCCGGAAGGTCCGTGATTGTGGTTGGGCCGGAATTGAAATTTTCCCAGTGCGGTTTGCCAAAAACCATGGCTTTGGAAATTTTCAAACCCTTTGTTATCAAGCGTATTTTAGATAAAGAATTGGCTTATAACATTCGCGGCGCCGCCCGGTTGATTGAAGAAAAAGTCCCTGAAGTGTGGGCGATTTTGGAAGAAGTGGTGGCCGGCAAAGTAGTGCTACTTAACCGCGCCCCGACTTTGCATAGATTAGGTATTCAAGCGTTTCACCCGGTTTTGACCGAAGGGGAAACCATTAGGTTGCATCCGCTGGCTTGCGAGGCTTTTAATGCCGACTTTGACGGTGATCAAATGGCCGTGTATTTGCCGCTTTCCGATGAAGCCCAAAAAGAAGCCCGCGAAATTATGCTTTCCAGTTTGAACTTGTTAAGGCCGGCCACCGGCTTGCCGGTTATCGGGCCATTCCGCGATATTGCTTTGGGTTGCTATTTGCTGACCAAAATGAAAGAGCCGAAAGATGCCAAAGAGGTTAAGGTGTATTCTAGCGATTCCGAGGCGGTGACCGCTTATGAATACGGTTTTGTAACCTTAACGGCCAAGATCAGGGTGCCCAACCCAAAATCGGCCGAACATGAGTTAATTGAAACCTGCGTGGGCCGGTTGATTTTAAATGCCCAGTTGCCGCCTACTTATCCGTACGTTTCCAAACTGATAGACAACAAGGCGCTCAAAGCTTTGATCCGCGATTTGATTGAAAAATACCCGGGCGCTGAATCCATTGAAGCCTTGGATAAAATCAAAGTGATGGGGTTTGAGTATTGCACCCTTTCCGGCATTTCCTGGGGCATGGATGACCTGATTGTGCCAAAAGAGAAGGGGCAGATGATCATGGACGCCGAAAAAGAAGTGGAGCGCATTGATTCTCATTTTGAAAAGGGGCTTTTAAGCCACGACGAAAAAACCAGCCAGAAAATTTTGCTTTGGCAGGGCGTTAAAACCAAACTGGAAGCGCTTTTGAAAACCACTTTGCCCGAAGACGGTTCCGTGCTTTCTATTATCAGCGCCGGAGCCCGCGCTACCTGGTCGCAGCCCGTGCAGATGGCCGGCATGAAGGGGTTGGTAAACAATCCGGCCGGAGACATTATTGAACTGCCGGTTAAGTCTTCATTTGCCGAAGGCTTTAATGTGCTGGAATACTTTATTTCCACCCATGGAGCCAGAAAGGGAACGGCTGACACAGCTTTGAGGACTTCTTCTGCCGGTTACCTGACCCGAAGATTGATTGACGTGGCTCACGATGTGATTGTGTGGGAAGAGGATTGCGGCGATAAAAAAGGCAAAGAAGTGCTGCGAAAAGACGCCGAAGATATTGAACAGGACTTTGTCTTTAAATTGGTGGGCCGGGTTTGCACCCAAGATGTTTTGTCAAAGTTAAATAAAAAGCAAGCCATTACCAAAAAGGGAGAAATTATCAGCTGGGCTCAGGCCAAACAGATAAAAGAAGAAGAGGTGGAAGCGGTGAATTTACGTTCCCCATTAACCTGCCAAAGTATCCGCGGCGTGTGCCAGAAGTGCTATGGGTGGGATTTGAGCCGTAATAATCTGGTAAAATTGGGTGAAGCCGTGGGAGTGGTGGCCGCCCAGGCCATTGGAGAACCGGGAACCCAGCTTACACTGCGAACCCATCACTTGGGGGGAGTAGTTGGGTCGGGCGATATTACCCAAGGTTTGCCGCGTATTGAAGAAATTTTTGAAGCCCGCGCTCCAAAAGGGGAAGCGGTCATGTCTTTGACTGATGGAAAGGTGACGGCTATCAATGAAGAAACCCGCGTGGTAACCATCCAGCCCACCGGCGATGCCAAAAACAAAAAAGGCATTGTGATTACCGCCGGTAAAAAAGCCTTGCCGATTGATTACAAAATTCCGGGCAAAATTGCCATGTTGGTGGCGGTGGGCCAAGAAGTGAAAGAAAACCAGCCTTTGTGCGGTGGAAATTTGGATTTGAAAAAACTGTATAAATCCGCCGGCTTGCAGGAAACCCAAAATTACATTCTTAAAGAAGTGCAGAGGATTTACTCTTCCCAGGGTGTGGACATCCATGATAAGCACATTGAAGCCATCATTTCAAAAATGTTTTCGCGCATCCGCATTAAAGAAGAGGGTCAGGGTGAATGGGTGCGAGGTGAAATTATTGAGTGGTCTGTATTCCAAGAAGAAGTGGAGCGCTTGAAAAAAGCTAAAAAAGAAGCGCCAATAGGGGCTCAGATTTTGTTGGGAATTTCAGAGGTGGCGCTGGCTTCGGAAAGCTTCTTGTCTGCCGCTTCATTCCAACAAACTTCGCGCGTGTTGATTAAAGCAGCGCTTGAAGGCAAAGAAGATAAATTGCGCGGATTGAAAGAAAACGTTATTATCGGGAAACTGATTCCGGTGGGGACGGGGTTTAGGCCTAATAAATAGAATCTGGAAGCTAGCCGCCTTGTTAGGCGAGCCTCGCCCCGTTGGGCGGGTATCTGAAATCTAGAATGCAAAAAACTGTCCGCTCGGGCGGTTTTTTGTTGTTTTGGGTAATGCTTCAACCTATATTTGAAGCATTAAGGAAATTTGACTTGTTCCCATGTATTTGGCATACTGTAATTAGATCGTTCCCAATTAGCAGTCTTCCTCTTTCTCACAAGGAGAGCTTCCATGAGTCTTGGCAGCATTGACACGGCGACTGGCAAAAGGCATCTGGATATTCCCCATGTCCAAGTTGCAAGCATGGTACTTGGTGACCGGAGTAAGCCAGAGGGGCGCCCCTTGCCCGCACCTACTTCTTCGTTGGACGGATTAAAAAAGTATGTCCAACGAGCTGCGGCCATTGGCTATGAGCCGGATCCTGTTCATGTGCTTTATGAACAGCTCAAGATCGTCATCGCCGAGAACAACATCCTTCTCTACGACGACAAAGCTGTCCATGAGTGGATGTGTAAGATGGCTCAAAAGCAGGGGCCGAGGATGAAATGGGTGTGGAAATCTCTCACCAAGCCGCTCGAGCAGTTGATCGGAAGGGAGGCTGCGTGGAGTATTCACTACCAGTACAAAGCCTACGAATTGAAGATCGATGGCTATTATGGCGAAGTCGACAGGACAAGCCGGTACACCAAAATCATTCCCGAAGCAGTGCTGGCAACGGCTGAAACCATCCTCAAACACTTCAAGAAAACAGACCCCATCTGCTTGTTGGTGTCTGACTACGCAGTGGTCCAGCCGGATCCATTCTTAGCGGTGGCGGTGCCGCAGTTTCCGTTCCTGATCGTTGACTTCTGGGACGAACCCGGGTTTCAACCGAAAGCCGCGGAAACGAATACGCAAAAAGGGCTAAACAAGTAACGCACTGCGTTACGGCGAAGCCATTCCGAGCCCGATGATTTACAAATCACCGGGCTTTTTTCATGTAAAAAATTAATGGAGCGAGGGTTGCGATTCAAAGGACGCTTCGCAGGTGATTTTGCATGGTCCCGCGAAGCGGGAAAATTACCGAGACGCGAACAGTCATTTCTCGCTGGAGAAATGAACTGTGACCTTTGAACCGCATACCCGAGCGGAATATCCACTTGAATATTTACAAAACCAGGTGGTACAATGAAGGAATTATCATGGCGAAACCAGACAAAAACCAAAAAGAAAACGGCAAGAACGGCAAGCTCAAGAAAAAAGAGCATATTTTGCATACCAAAACCAAAAAGTGGATCAAGGGTATTTTGATGTGCTTGATTGCCGTCATTGCTACCCTCTCGTTTTTTGGCAAGGCGGGGATGGCGGGCGAGTGGCTGGTATATTTTTTGAACCTTTTGTTCGGGGACTCGCGTCTGACGGTTACCACCATTATCCTATCGCTGTTTGCCAGCGGTTTGGTATTTTTAAAATCCCATAAGCGGGTGAAGGCGCTGGCTATCGGGCTGGCCATTTTGCTTACCATTGTTGGCATTTCGGGCCTGGCGGGCAACCAGAATTTGAATATGGAATACATTGGCGCCGTGGGCTGGTTTGCCAAACTGCTTTTGAGCGGTTTCGGCTTGTTGGTGGCCAACATTGTTTTTGCCACGATTATTATCATTGGCTTGTTTATTTTCCTGCAATTTTTATGGAATGACCAGCCAAAAGAGTTGGAAGAAAAAAGGGCAGTCGGGGTTTTCCCGTTAAAAAGCACCGATTCACCCAATTTGAAAATCACGGGCGTGCAGCCACCGGCTCAGAAAGAAGAATTAAAGCCCCGGCCTTCGCTGTTTAAGAAAGAAGATGCCAATAAAAAAGAGGCGGTGCCCATTTTGGTTAACGCCAGCCAGCCCATTCAGAAAGGAAAATACGCTCTGCCGCCAATTGATTTATTGAATAAAAATGAAACCGCCCCAACCAGCGGCAATATTAAAGAAAACTCTCTGATTATCAAAAAGACCCTGGAAAATTTTGGCATTCCAGTGGAAATGGCTGAGGTAAACGTGGGGCCAGCAGTTACCCAATATGCTTTTAAACCCGCTGAAGGAGTTAAATTGTCTAAGATTACTACGCTTTCTAACAACTTAGCACTAGCTCTGGCTGCCCACCCCATTAGGATTGAAGCGCCCATTCCCGGAAAAGCCTTGGTGGGCATTGAAGTGCCCAATAAGGTGCGGGCCACGGTAGTGCTGCGCAATTTGATTGCTGATGTGGCTTATCAAGACGCCGAATCCCCGTTAATGATTGCCCTGGGAAAAGATGTTTCGGGCAATCCGGTCTATACCGCCCTGGAAGAACAGCCCCACATGCTGGTGGCCGGCGCCACGGGTACAGGGAAAACCATTTTTTTGAATTCCCTGATTTTGAGCATGCTCTATAAAAGCACGCCCGAACATTTGCGGTTGATCATGGTTGACCCCAAGCGGGTGGAATTCCAAAACTACAATAACATTCCGCATTTGCTGTGCCCGGTGATTAACGATGCCACTAAAACGATTAACGCTTTGCAATGGCTGGCCAAGGAAATGGAACGGCGCTTTGAAGTGTTCTCTGAAATTTCCGCCAGGAATATTAAAAGTTACAACGCTAATAAATCGGTCATTACGGCCGGCACACAACTGCCCTACATTGTGGTGGTGGTGGATGAGTTGGCAGATTTGATGGCCGCCAAGGGAAAGGAATTGGAAGCGGGGATTGTGCGTTTGGCGCAGATGGCGCGGGCTACGGGCATCCACTTGGTGTTGGCCACCCAGCGGCCTTCGGTTGAAGTTATTACCGGTTTAATCAAAGCCAACATTTCCAGCCGGATCAGTTTCCAGGTGGCCAGCCAGATTGACTCGCGCACGGTTATAGACACTTCCGGCGCTGAAAAATTGCTGGGCCTGGGCGATATGTTATTTTTGTCATCAAAGAGTTCTAAAATTACCCGGGTTCAGGGTCCGTATGTTTCGGAAAAAGAAGTTAAAAAAGTCACCGATTGGCTGGACGAACAGGCTAAGATGGTGGATGAGCCCCAAAGCGAGCTGATTGCCAACCTAAAAGACACGCTGGAACGCCAGGAAGAAAGCGAAGAAAAAGGCGGAGGGGATGTGTTTTTTGGCGACAGTGACCCGCTGTTTGATGATGTAAAAAGAATTGTCATTGAAACCCAAAAAGCTTCAGCATCGTTTTTGCAGCGCAGGCTGCGCATTGGTTATTCGCGAGCCGCGCGGCTAATTGATATGCTGGAAGACCAGGGGGTGGTAGGTCCCGCCGACGGCGCCAAGCCGCGCGATGTGTATGGTGAGCCAAGCAAGGCTCAGATGGCAGATACCGGCCCGAGCGGTTTAGATGAATCGGAGGAGTTACCCAAAACCGCAGCGGCTGAAAGTGAAACTTGGGAGAAAATATAATTTTTAAATAAGTAATATTCTAGATTCTAGTTATTAGATTCTGGATTTTAAAAATATGGCTAAAGAAAAAAAGGAAACCCTCGGCCGTAGGCCTATGGGCGAGGCAAAAAAAGAGGCTCAGGAAAAGCAACACAAGGCGCTAGATTCGGCGATGAAGGAAATTAAGGAAAAGTATGGCGAAGGGTCTATCATGAAACTTTCCGAAAGCAATAAGGTGAATGTGGATACCATTCCCACCGGATCCATTGCCATGGATATGGCGCTGGGGGTGGGCGGGATGCCGCGGGGGAGGATTATTGAAATTTATGGGGCGGAGTCTAGCGGCAAAACCACCTTGTGTTTGCACATTGTGGCTGAAGCCCAAAAAAAAGGCGGTGTGTGCGCTTATATTGATGCCGAACACGCCATGGATCCTGATTACGCCAAACGGCTTGGAGTAAATACGGATGACTTGTTAATTTCCCAGCCGGATTCCGGCGAAAACGCGTTGCAAATTGTGGAAACGTTGGTCAATACCAAAAACGTGGATGTGATTGTGGTGGACTCGGTGGCTGCTTTGACCCCCCAGCGCGAAATTGAAGGTGAAATTGGAGACCAGCACATGGGCTTGCAGGCGCGCATGATGAGCCAGGCTTGCCGGAAGCTTTCCAGCATTGCCTCCAAATCAAACACCATGATTATTTTTATCAACCAAACCCGCATGAAAATTGGTATGGTCTTTGGAAATCCAGAAACCACACCAGGCGGATTGGCCTTGAAATTTTATGCTTCGGTGCGGGTGAATCTGGCCCGGACCGCCCAAATAAAAAGCGGAGATGAAATTGTTGGCAACCGGGTGAAAGCCAAGGTGGTAAAAAACAAAGTGGCCGCCCCCTTTCGTGTGGCTGAATTTGATATTTATTATAACGAAGGCATTTCAAAAAGCGGCGATGCGCTGCGCGCCGGTTTGGCCAATGGTATGATAAAACAAACAGGGAACACCTTTACCCTTGATGGTGAAAAAATGGGTGTGGGCACCGAAACCGCCAAACATTACTTGAAAGAACATCCCGAAGCCATTAAAAAAATCAAAGCGGCCGCGGCTTCATTTGTGGTTGCCGGCCCAGCCGCAAAAGAGGAGGAAGAGTAAATAAAAACAGCCCCGCGGGGCTGTTTTTATTCTAGCTTCTAGATACCCGCCCAACGGGGCGAGGCTCGCCTAACAAGGCGGCTAGCTTCCCTGCCTGCCGGCAGGCAGATTCTATTTAGGTGTATACGCCATCATTCCCATTTGCCGGGCCTGCTTAATGGCCGTAGCGATTTTACGCTGGTGGTGGCTGCAAAGACCCGTTTTTTTCCGTGGCTTTATTTTAAAAAAGCCGGAAATAAAACGGGAGAGCAATTCCGTGTTTTTATAATCAACTTCGTTGATATTTTTTTGGCAAAAGTAGCAAACCATACGTGTAAATTTTATAATTTTTAATTTTGTAAATAATTTTTCAAATACTTTAATTTTTAAACATTAAACAATTTAGTCATTATTTAAAAATTAAAAATTGGAAATTCAAAAGGGGATGTCCTTAACATCGATCTCATTATTCTCGTCTCCCTTCGGCTCTTCCTGGCTTACGAAACTGGTGACCGGGGCATTTTCTTCAATAATGGGTATCTCTTCGGCTTTGGGCATATTGTTCATTGGTGCCGGGGCCGAATATGGTTTTTGGTAATTTGAAGTTCCTGTGGCCGGCGCCCCCTGTCCTTGTGGCCTTGGGCCCAGTTGCAACGTTTCGGCAATGATTTCTGTCCTGAATTTTTTCACCCCATCCGTTCCTTGCCAGCTTGAGGTTTTAATTCTACCTTCTATGAAAATGAGCGCGCCTTTGGTTAAATATCTTGAAGCAATGTCAGCCAGCTTTCCGAATGCCACAATATTATGGAATTCCACATCCTGTTTTTTCTGCCCGGCCTGGTCGGTGTAAAACCTATTGGTGGCAATCCCGAAATTCACTACTTGCTGACCAGAAGGCAATGCGCGGGACTCCGGATCGCGCGTTACGTTTCCTAAAATAAAGGCTTTATTAAAATTCATGAATTTATTCCGAAAGGATTTCGTCTAATTTTTTGTTAATGTCTTCCATTTGGACTTTCTTTGACGGTTTGGCGGGCTTTGCCATTTGAGCCATGCCCGCTATGGCCACCGGTTTTCTGGTCCTTCGTTCTTTCATGATTTTCACCGGTTTTTTAACAATCAAAAAGTGCCGTAATACTTTGGCGTTTTTTTCCAACTGGGCTTTCATGGGTTTAATCTGGTTTTCTTCAACGGTAAATTCCGTAGTGACAAAAAATCCTGAACTTTGCTTTTTTATCTGGTAAGCCAGGGGTTGGGGCGTGGTTTTTTCAGATTTTATGATAACTCCGCCGGTTGCCTGCAAAGAAGCCTCAAAGTCTTTTTTGACGCCGTCGGCTTCTTCCATGGTCATATGGGAAGAAATAATATAGGTTAATTCGTAAGTTTGCATATATTTAGTTAGTGCAATAATAGCAAATAGCTATGGAAAAATCAAGCCCCTTGATATATAATTCTAGAATGATTAACCCATCTATTTTCAAGTCATACGATGTGCGGGGCATTTATCCTGCTGACCTAAATGAAGAAGCTGCTTATCAGATAGGTCGGGCTTTTGTTGCTCATACAGGCGCTAAAAATGTGGTTGTGGGTTATGACGCGCGTCTGTCATCACCAGCCTTATTTAAAGCTCTTGCAGGGGGTCTTTTGGCTGGGGGCGCTAAAGTAATCACTATCGGTCAAGTGCCCACGGAATGCCTTTATTTTGCTGTGGGTAATTATGATTTTGACGCAGGTATTATGATTACCGCTAGCCATAATCCCAAGGAATATAATGGGTTTAAGATGGTTGTCAAAAAAAAGGACTTTGTAGAAATTATTCCCGGCAAGGATATTGCAAAGCTGATAGAAGACAATGGTATTACTACAGAAGAAAATATCCAATTGCAAGAAAAAGATATATGGAGTGACTATATCAATCATGCTACCGCCCTTGTCGATTTGACTAAGTTGGCAGCAATGAATGTTGTTATCGATGCTTCAAATGGTGTTGGTGGTTTGGGGATTTTAAAAGTTCAAGGTAAATTACCAATTAAGATTGCTACTTTAAATTTTAAGCCGGATGGTAATTTTCCTAATCATGATCCCAACCCCTTAGTAGAAGGTTCAGCAGACCAAATTAAAAAAGAAATCAAAGAGCAAAAAGCCGATATGGGATTTATTTTTGACGGTGATGCGGATAGAATTTATGTTGTAACCGAACAGGGGGAATTTATTAAAGCCGACATTACATTAACACTTTTGGCGAAGTATTTTTTGAAAAAATATCCAGGAACGGGCATTGCTTACCATGTTACATGCTCCAAATCAGTAGGTGAATTTGTGAAAAAATGGGGAGGTAAACCTATTCGTACAAAAGTTGGTTTTATCAATATTCAAAAAGGATTAATAGAAAATAACGGTATTATGGGAGGCGAGCTTTCTGGTCACTATTGTTTTAAAGATAACTTTTATACAGATTCGGGCATGATTGCATTTTTAACTCTGCTCCAAATAATTTCACAAGACAGTAGGAAGGTTTCAGAAATAATGAGAGAATTATCTTTGTATGTAAAAGACCCAGAAATAAACTTTGAGGTGGAGAATAAAGATGAGATTATGGAAAAAGTAAAACAAAAATATACCGATGGCAGGCAGGATTTTTTGGATGGTATTAGTGTGTTTTACGATAACTGGTGGTTTAATGTGCGACCGTCAAATACTGAACCGCTGCTAAGGTTAACTATTGAGGCAGATACCAAAGAGCTACTTGAACAAAAGAAAAAGGAGCTGCAAGATTTTATCGAGCAATAAAAAATGGGGCTATATAAGCCCCATTTTTTCTCTAACCTCTCTCATAGTCTCTTGCGCTATAACCTGCGCCTTATGTTGCCCTTGTTTTAAAATTTCTTGCACATACACCTCGCGGGTCATCAGTTCTTTTTGTTTCCTTCGGAATGGTTCCAAATATTGCACTACTACCTGTGCTAAAGATTTTTTGAACTCTCCGTAATTTTTACCCACGAATTCTTTTTCCAAATCTTGGGTGGTTTTGCCTGAAAGCAAGCTGTAAATCATCAGTAAGTTGGAAATTCCCGGTTTTTTGGTGAGATTATATTTTACTTCTTTGCCGGAATCTGTGGTGGCCGACATAATTTTTTTGGTAATATCTTCCGGAGAGTCAAACAAAAAGATACAGCTCTTTGCTTCATCAGACTTTGACATTTTTTTCTTAGGGTCAACCAAGCTCATTATTTTTGCCCCTTCTTTTAAAATCATGCTCGCAGGCTCTTTGAAGGTCTGGCCGAATTTTTGGTTGAATTTACGCGCTAACGTTCGCATTAATTCAATGTGTTGTTCCTGGTCTTTACCCACCGGCACGGCTTCGCCTTTATACAAAAGCACGTCAGCGGTTTGTAGCACCGGATAATCCAACAGCCCGGCGTTGATATTTTCTTTGAATTTTTTTGACTTGTCTTTATACTGGGTCATGCGCTCTAACTCTCCAATGGGGGTGATAGTGTTAAACAGCCAGCCCAATTCGGCATGTTCTTTTACTTGCGACTGCACAAAAATAATAGATTTTTCGGGATCAATGCCTGCAGCCATTATGGCAATAGAAGTTTCTTTTATTTTCTGTTGCAAGGTTTTGGGGTCGTAGGGGATAGTGAGGGCATGCAAATCAACGATACAATAAATGCACTCATTATCTTTTTGGAGCTGGACCCACTGCTTGATGGCTCCCAAATAATTTCCAATGTGTAATTGGTTTGTCGGCTGTATGCCGGAAAAAATTCTCATGATTAATTAAACCTCAACACCGTATTTTTTAATTTCAAAAATAAGCGGCGTGGCGGTAGCGGCAAAATCTTTGGAAGAAACCGGGTGCGCTTCAATCCTATTATCAAGTTTCCAGTGCAAAAAATTTAATCTGCTCGACTCTACCATTTCGTCTTTTCCCAATTTTGGGGAAACGACACAGATGTCAATATCACTGTCTTCCCTAGCATTACCGCGCGCATACGAACCAAACACCAACATCTTTTCAATGGGAATACCTGCATCTTCAACAGTACGGCGATACTGTAATGCGATTTTTCTAATTTCTTTTTTTATTGTTTTTTTAGCCATGTTATTAATTTGGTCACCTTATTTGACATGACGTTATTGTACCAAAAGGCAGGGAAGTCCGAAAGACTTGACAGGCCTTCTATTATTGGTTATCATCCGGATATGTTCTTTACTATGAAAGGCGAAGCCCTATGGTAGGGTCCTCGATTCCAAACCGGGAGAAGTGTACGACGTACGCGTACATTTACGGGTTCGAATCCCGTCGCCTTTTTTCAAGCCACTTTCTTGGAAGTGGCTTTTTTCTTGCAATTTTTTACACCTCAATTACCACGGGCAAGACCATCGGTCTTCGTGATGTTTTGGTGGCTAGGAAGTCACCCACTTTGTTGCGGATTTCTTCTTTGACGTATGACCAGTCCGGCGTGGTTTGGCCATGGCCGCCGGTTTTTTCAACGATTTCCACCACGCGTTTGCGGGTTTGGGAAAGCAAATCTTTTGATTCTCGCAGATATACAAATCCGCGGGAAATGATATCCGGGCTGCCTTTTACCTTTCCGGTTTTGCTGTCAATGATGGTCACAATCACAAACATCCCGTCTTGGGCCAAGGCTTGGCGGTCACGCAAGACAATTTCCCCCACATCACCCACGCCAAGGCCGTCTACAAACACATAGTTGCTGGGCACTTTTTCTTTTAACATTTCCGCGCCTTGTTTTGTAAACTTTATTACAGAGCCATTATCGGGCACGAAGATTTTATGCTTTAAGATTCCCATGCTCCAACCAATACGCTGGGCTTCTTTTAACATGAAGTGGTTACCGTAAACCGGAATAAAATAGTCCGGTTTTGTTTCGGCTAGCATTTGTTTAATGCCATCAACGTTGGTGTGGCCGGAAGCGTGCACGTTCATAATGTCGTTGTGATACACATTGTCAGATAGGCGATAAATGTTGTCCTTGACACGCTGGACGGTTCGTTCGTTTCCAGGAATAACCGAAGAAGAGAAAATAATGGTATCTTCTTTTTTAATACTAATGTACTTGTGGTTGCCGGCAATAATGCGGGGCAGGGCGGCCATTTCTTCTCCCTGGGCGCCCGTGCAAATAATGATGACTTTGTTGTCCGGGTAGCTTTTGATTGAGTCAACCGGAATGACCACTCCCTTGGGAACTTTGATATAGCCTAACTGGGTGGCCAGCTCAATATTCATTTTCATGGAAAAACCGTCCAGTGCCACTTTTTTGTTATTGGCGGCGGCAAATTCCATCACTTGCTTGATTCTTTCTATTTGGCTAGAAAAGGTAGCAATAATGGTGCGGCCAGGGGCATTGCCGATGATTTTATTGATGTTTCCCATCATCTCTTGTTCAGTCACCGGGGTTTTGGTGTTCACTGCGCCCAAGGCTTCCAGCATTAAAATGGTTGGCCGTTTGAGGTTGGCTAACTGATGGTAGTGCAAAACGTCTCGGCCGATGGGGTCTTTTTCAATGGTCCAATCGCCTGGATGCACCACGGTGGCTACGGGGGTTTCTAAGATCACACCCACCGCGTCCATAATGGCGTGGTCAATGGCAAACCAGGAAATTTTAAAGCTTCCTAAATCAGTTTTTTCATCCAGTGACTTTATGTAGGTAGTTTTTAACTTTTTAGAACTGCCCTTGTCGCTGTCTTCCATGCGGTGCTTTATCATTTCCATAGTTAGGGGTCGGCCGATGACTTGCGGATAGTTGAGTTTTTTAAGCAATATTGCGGCGGCTCCAATATGGTCTAAGTGGCCGTGGCTAAAGATAACCGCTTTAATATTTTTTTCTTTGCCTTTCAAGTATTCCGTATTGGGAATGACATAATCTATCCCGGGCATATCTTCTTCGGGAAATTGAAGCCCCATGTCTAAAATAACAATATCCTGGCCATATTCAAACACGGTCATATTCCGCCCTACTTCTTCGCACCCTCCCAAGGGAATGATTTTTAAATTGTCTTCCGGTTTCCAAACCATGGGTTTTAAGCCCGGAGCTTCTGTCCACTTTTGGCCGATAGCCGAAGGCTCCGGCCGGCGCCGGAATCTATTATTATTTCCATGCCGGCGCGGTTTTTGCCCTTGTTTTGCCGTCCCGAAGTTTTGAGCAGGGGCGGGTTTCTTTTGTTCTTGTATCATGCGTTTTGTTTTTTACTGCTGTATTTTTGAGTTCATACAGCAAATTAATATTTTTTATTTTAGTTTACTTTTTTAATTACGAATTTTAGTAAGTGCCAGAATTTGTGCCCGGGACAGGAGTCGAACCTGCAAGCCTTGCGGCGTACGCACCTGAAGCGTATGCGGTTGCCAATTTCGCCACCCGGGCATCATTTTGTTTATTTTGTTTAACTCTTTTGTTTAACTCCGGGATTTAAACGCTATTTCGCTTTCAAAAAACTTAAATCTTCGGGAACTTCTTTGAGCGGCTCTTCAAATCGTAATTCGGGAACGTGCTTATATTTTGGATTTTTCACCCAGCCTTCAGTGGTGTAGTAATAACATTCGCCCTGGTTTTTTTCAAACATACTGAAATTTCCCTGGTCTTTTTCGGCAATCCAATTTGCTGTTTTCAAAACACTGTCAGAAGGATTAATGGTGACATGCCCGTAGCCGGCTGGAATAATAATCACATCCCCTTTTTTTCCATGAACGGCAAACACATCTTTGATTTCATTCTCGTCTCCCAGTTGGGCAAAATATATGCCTTCGCCTTCCAGTACCATATACACTTCGCCGTAAAAACCGGCGTGAATATGGCCTTTGGTTTTTACAAATTCATTGCCAAACATACGTGGGGGAATAACGGTAACGTCGTAACGTAGGCCGCCTTTTATTTCCAGCTTCCGGTACATTTTGTACAGCTCAACATTTTCCGCCGTTTTGGCAAATTCCTGGTCGGCTAAAACCATGCGCACGTCATCTAAATGACGTACGTCCGGTGTAATTTTTGTTAAATCTATTTCCATACTCGCTTTGTTTTTATGTACCAATGAGTTGCATCTATAAACCTCTTGGCCGGGTCAATGATTTTTCCGCCCGCAATTCCTTGCACCCTGTCTGAAACCCAATATAAGTAATCGGGGTTGTATAAAAATAGTGCGGGGGCGTCGTCAATGATGATGTTTTGCAATTTTTCCAGTTTCTGCTCTTTTAGTAATAAATCCATGGTTTCGCGGGATTCTTTCAGTAATTGGTCAACCGTTTTATTTTCATAGGAGGAAAGGTTCAGTCCCGGATCCAGCCGCTGGGAAGAATGCCAGAAGGGGTAAAAATCCGGCTGGCTGCCCAAGGCTTCGCCATACAGCAGCGCATCATAGCTGCGGTTTTTGATGATCGGTTTTAAATCGGTCAGGGAAACGGCATGAATGGTAACCGTTGCACCCACACTCTCCCAATAGTGTTTTAATTGGTTGGCCACTTCTACCAGTTGGGGTTGATTTACCGTGGTTAAGGTAAACGCCAGGGGCTGGGAATTGGTGGAGGGGGCGGCGCACAGTTCATTGAGCTTTTTTCGGGTTGATTCTCCGGTTTCGCCGGTGGGTTTTAAATTCGGCAGATATTTTTTTTGAAATTCCGTCACTGCCTGTTCGGTAATAGCACTATATGTTCCGCCGGTTTCAGGCGCCAGGATATTTTTAAAATTCTCATCCAGTTTGGCTAAACAGGCTTGCAACTGGGTGACCGCGGTGCCTTTTGAACCCACTTTCAGGTAGGCGGTAAATTGGAAGGCGGGTTTTTTGGTAGTTGATTTTTCCCGCACAGCCTGGGTGCCTGCGGTGAGCGGAGTCGAACCGTTTTCCTTAAATCCCGTTTTATCCAGCAGATTTTTTGCCAAATCCATATCAAAAGCATAGGTGTTGGCCGGTTTTTGGTATTCAAAAAAATTAGGCAGGATGGGCGAGTCAATGATAACCGGATTATTACCGGCGCCGGCTTGGATTTTAGCCGTCAAATCTTGCTTGTCGGTGGCATAGGAAAAGGCCTTACGCATGTTTTTATCGGCAAACAGCGAGGTTTTTTGGGTGTTGAAAAATACGGCAAAGTAACGGGGCAACGAGAAGGAATAGGTTGCAAATTCGGTGGCATTCAGCCAGCCCTGGCGTATTTGCTGTTTTACTTGCACCTGGTTATTATCCAAGGCCGCCAGACTGAAGGCTGATAATCGGCCTGCATTGACCGCTTTTACCAAATCTTCTTTCTTTTCAAAAAATTCAAATTCCATGGTGGCAATGAACGAAGCGGTTTGGTAATATCGCCGGTTGGATTCCAGCCGCATGGTTTTGATAAAGCCGGCGTCGGTTTGGTTGAGGTTCAAAAAGGTGAAGGGGCCGGAGCCCACCGGCTGCAGGTTATACAGTGAAAGAGGGAAGTTTTCCGGTAAGATTCCTTCCCAAATATGTTTGGGGATTATTTTTACCGTCAGGTTTTCCAAAAAGGAATTATAGGGGGCCTTTAACGTAAAACGCACCGATTTTTCTGAAAGTTTTTCTGCTTGAACATCTATCCAGTTGGCCCTAAGCGGACTTTTGTGGGCGGGATTTTGGATGGTGGTGATGGTAAAAACAATGTCATCGGCAGTCAGAGGCTTGCCGTCGTGCCAGAATACATCATTTTTCAAGGCAAACTCATACACTTTCCCATTGCTTAAAATCTTGTAGTCCTGGGCCAGGTCTTTGGTGAGCTTGCCTTCGCCATCATAGGTCATCAAGCCGGAAAAAATCAGGCCCAACAATGTCCGGTCAATGTCATTGGTTTCGCCGTACACGGGATTAATAAATCTTGGCTGGCCTACCATGCCTTCTGTATAGGTTCCGCCGGCAGCCGGAGCAATTTTGGTATTATTAAAATAAAACGAACCCGTTAACCATAAAAAAGAAACCAGGGCCAAAGAAAAAAATACCAGCAGGCTTATTTTTTCACCCCTTTTTAACACTTTAAAAATTTGTTTCCACTGGGAAAAACTGGGAAATTTTTTCATTGAGAATTAGAAAACGAGGCTGGCGATGCCGCAAGCGATAAACAGCACGGATGCTACTATTGTAGCATAATAGAGTTTTTGTTGTATGCCGCGCCGCGAGGAATAAAATTCTCCGCCGCCGCCAAAGGCGCTTCCCAAAGCCGCGCCGCGTTGTTGGACCGCAATAAGGATGATTAAAATAATGGAGATGACAATTTGCCCGTAAAAAAGGTAGATATTCATATGGTTATTCTTGTTTTGCTAAAATATTATTGGCGATAATGTGTAGCGCCCAAATGATGACCGCGGTCCAAAATAAAGGATACCACAGCGGCGCGCTCAATTCTTGGAAAATGTAATCTACGCTCCAAATCAAAGCCATGTTAATGATAAACCCGAACAGTCCCAAGGTGATAATTTTCAAGGGCAAGGCAAGGGTGTCTAAAATGGGTTTGATGTAAAAATTAATCAGGCCGAGGGTGGTTCCCAAAATTAAAAACATTTGCCACAGATGGGTTAGCCCAAAGCCAAAAAAGTTTGAATTGGCATGCAGGGTAACGCTAACTCCCGGCACAAACATGGTTGCCAGCCACAGCCCCAGGGTAGCCGTAATGATTGAAGAGAAAAGCTTGCGCATTACTACCTACGATAGCATTTTCAGGTTTTTGGGTCAAGAAGCGCGCGTTTTCGTACTTTCTTATGATAGGTGATGGCGAATCTATGGGCTTCATCATCTAGTGTCACGATGACGTTATATATTTCCTGAGGCAGGTCTTTAAGCGGGATTGGTTTTTTCTGGCCTTCAATAAAAAGCTCTCGCCGTCCTTTCGCCATCGAAATTATTTTAATATTTTTTGAATTTTGGTATTGTTTGTGATTTGTATATTGTAATTTGGAATTTATAGCAACGTTAAGTTGCGCCTTTCCTCCATCAATCAGCATCACTTCCGGATATCCCCATTCCGGGTGGGCCAGCCGGCGGGTTAACACTTCCCGCAACATGGCAATGTCATTGGGTTCGTTTTTCATCCTAATGCGGAATTTTTTGTACTGGCTTTTATCCGGCGCCCCATTTTTAAAAACCACCATACTGCCCACGGCAAACTTTCCTTGAATATTAGAAACATCGTAGCATTCAATTTTATTGATGGTGGTTTTCATACCTAAAATCTCTTGCATGATTTTTTGCGTTGTATGCCATTGATTATTGGTAATTTTTGCGCTTTCAATCACATGGGTATGTTGCATAATTTGCTCTAGCGCCCGGATTTTATCATGCACTTTTTGAGCATTCTCGTATTCTTGAGAATTTGAGAATACTTCCATTTCGCGCCGCAGGGCATATAGCACTGTTTTACGCTTACCCTGTAAAATTTCCATCAGCTTTTTTAAATCTTTTTTATACTCTACTACATTAGGATTAGTCCCTGGACAGAGCCCCAAATGGCACCAGGTGCATTTGTTTTTTGGATGCTTTGCACTGGTGTAATAGGGGAATACCCGTCGCAAATATTTTAGTGTTTTTTTTAGAGCGTTTCCTTCTATAAAGGGACCAATGTACTTGGTGCTTACACTATCTTTTTGATGGGTGATAAAAACAATGGGTTTTTCACTTTTGGTAATGGCAACATAAAAATAGTTCTTGCCGTCTTTCCAGACTACATTAAATTTTGGCAGATGTTTTTTTATTAAATTGGCTTCCAATACCAAGGCTTCAATTTCGGAATTGGTATTAATGAAATCTATCTTGGTAATTTTTCCCACAAATACACTGTCTTTATAAGTCGGCTGCATGAAATGGTTTTTTACCCTATCTTTGATATTTATGGCCTTTCCTATATAAATAGGTGTTGGGTATTTGGTGTTGGGTTTTGGTTTTTCATAAAACAAATACACCCCCGCCGTTTTCGGGAGGTTATTAATAGTGTCTTTTAATTTGGGGTTAATATCAAGCATATTTTACACCCTCATAATACCACATTTTTCATCTATTGACAAGGATTTTTGAATATGCTACCATGCAAGCATAGGGTAAATGGCTTATTTTAGGCTGTTCCCTAGGTACATTTTACGGAGAAAGTCATGAGTGCAGATCGCATGTGTGACGATATGATCAGTTTCAGCCAAGGAGGAGAATTCCTTCGGAAATTGGTCAGCGCCGGCCTCACGAGTGAAATCGCCCAAGAGGTGATTACCTCGCGTGGCAACAAGAAAGCTAAGGCCATGATGGCGGTTCTGCAAATCGCAGACGCGCCAGCATTGGTTGAGGCATCCGTCCAGAAGTTCGAGGTCTTCAAAAACCTCGGCATCCTGACGGTGCCCGGCGATTACGTTCACGCCACGCGCCTGGCCGAGTTTTACAAGCGGCATCAGAGCGGGAAGAAAAAGTCCTTTTACTTCTATAATGAAGACATCAAGGACGAAAACTTCCCCAACCCCAGTCGTATCGTCAAGCCAGGCGATAAATTACGGGTGGATGTTTGTCGGCAAATCGTGGGTGGCGACACTGCCTCGGAAGAGCGGATGGCATTCCTGGCCAATCAGGGAGGTGTTCTCCTTGGTGCCCAAGGTGCCAGCCTGGTATTTGACGATGAGAAGATGCGCGCCGATTTGCCCAAAGGCAAGTGGTACTCGTCTTTTGACCAGCCGGAACGCCTCTGGCAGGACGCTCACCGCTACCACCGTGTGCCCTACGTCCACGCCTACTCGAATGGTGACTTCAACTTCGACCTCGGTAACTTCGAGAAGCCATGGGACGACGACGATTGTTTCCTCCTCTTCCGCGACTCTGCGGAATAGTCCTTTGGCCATTAGGCCATATGAAAAGTTCTTTCGTTTCTTTGGCCCTTCATCTTGTTGCGCGCAACAAGATGAAGGGCTTCTTTTTTTCTAAAAAGTATGTATACTACAATCCAGAATGAGACAGACTATGCGGCTACGGTTTCATAGTATCAAGTTCACGTAAAAGGAATTCGCCAGAATCCCGTTGGGCATTGCTTTGCGGGCGCGAGCGCCCTTTTACGAAAAAAAATAACAGAGTCGGTGCAACACACTAATGCATATAAGATGCAGAGTAAAATTCAGGGCGCGGCCAATGGCTGTTCCCGGTGGAACAGGTGGTGTGTTGTATATTTGCTGGCAGGACGCTAACCGCAACCACCGTGTGCCCAACATCAACGCCAACTCGAATGGTGACTTCAACTTCAACCTCGGTAACTTCGAGAAGCCATGGAACGACAACAATTGTTTCCTCCTCTTCCGCAACTCATGCATTTTCTCCTGTCATTTTCTGGCGGGAGTTTTTTCTTCAATGCTACGCTTCCAGCCACCGAGCATTCTTCCCACTTCTTCTAATAGTAAAATAAGGCTACCGTATTGCTTATTATCTATGATTTTTTGTTCCCAGCTAATTTGCAGGAAAAACCGCAGCACATCGCACTTGGCGATGGCTTGGGAGACCAAGGATAATTTCTCAAATTTATCATAGGCGAAACAGCCTCGGTAAACTAGTTCTAGAAGGGCGCAGAATAATTCGTCAATTTTTACTCCCAAGGTATGGCGGTCAATTCGCGTTAAGTTATCTAAGTCGTCATGCCAAACTCGGTAGGCCTCTTTTGTCCTAACTAACACCATAGGGATTTTCGAACGATTGGGGGGGGGGTTAATAGCCATACAATGTTTGTAAAAAAGTATAATGATATTATTACGATTGAAAATATCCTTACCGCCTGGCAAGGGTTTTTACGTGGCAAGCGGTATAAAAAAGATGTGATTGAATTTCAGGCTTCGCTTTCCCAGAACTTGGCTTTGCTTCATGGCGACCTTCAAAACAAAACATATCAGCACGGGCCGTATGTTGCCTTTAATATTTCCGATCCCAAGCCGCGCAATATCCATAAAGCTACGGTACGCGACAGGATTGTACACCATATCATATACAAAGAATTATATCCATATTTTGAACCACGCTTTATTTATGATTCGTATTCGTGCAGGATTGCTAAGGGTACGCATCGGGCTTTGGATAGATTTCACAAATTTGCCGGCCAAGTTTCCCGCAACCATACGCAAGGCTGTTTTGTTTTAAAATGCGATGTGCGCAAATTTTTTGCCAGCATTGACCAGGCGGTGCTTATGGGAATACTGAGCCGGCACATTGAAGATGGTGCAATATTAGCCTTACTTAAAGAAGTTATTTCTTCTTTTCCTGCGGGATTGCCGTTGGGAAATTTAACTTCACAGCTGTTGGTAAATATTTATATGCATGAGTTTGATATGTTCATGAAGCAGGAGTTACGGGTTGCCTATTACATCAGGTACGCTGATGATTTTGTTACGTTATCTGTCGATAAAACATACTTGAAGCAGGTGCTTGGGCAAATTGAAACCTTTTTAAGGGGAAAGCTTCATCTAACTCTCCATCCTGACAAAGTGTACATCAAAACCTATGCCTCGGGGGTGGATTTTTTGGGCTGGGTCCATTTTCCGCATCATCGCCAGATCAGGAAAACTACCAAGAAAAAAATCCTGCGCAACACTAAACATTTCCCAAGGCCGCAAACAGTTAATTCTTATCGTGGATTGCTGGCGCATGGCAACACGTACAAGGTGCAAAAGGCCGCGGGGATTACTATTGATTTTAGTTAAAATGCGAGATACAATGGTGTATTTCCATGCAAAACGAATTCATTAAAATCAGAGGGGCGCGAGCTCACAATTTAAAAAATATTGACTTGGATATCCCCAAAAACAAACTGGTGGTGATTACGGGTTTGTCTGGTTCGGGAAAATCTTCATTGGCGTTTGATACGTTGTACGCCGAAGGACAGCGCCGGTATGTGGAAAGTTTGTCGGCCTATGCCCGGCAATTTTTGGGCGTGATGGACAAGCCGGACGTTGATAAAATAGAAGGTATCAGCCCAGCTATTGCCATTGACCAGCGAAAATCGGTGCATAATCCGCGTTCAACCGTGGGGACTATTACAGAGATTTATGATTACCTGCGGCTTTTGTATGCCCGTATTGGAAAACCGCATTGCCCCAGTTGCAAAAAATTAATTTCACGCCAAACCATAGATCAAATCGTGGAGCAGGTTTTGAAGATAAAATCGGGAAGTGAAATTATGGTGCTGGGGCCGGTAATTCGTGCCAAAAAGGGGGAACACCAGGCGGTGCTGGAAGAAATACAGCGGGCCGGGTTTATCCGGGTGCGCATTGATGGTGATTTGTACCCCATTGAAGAGGCGCTGTTTAGGCCTTTGGAAAAAAATAAAAAACATAGCATTGAAGCGGTGGTTGATAGGCTGGTTTTACCTGCCCGCCGAAGCCTTGGCGAAGGAGGGGAAAAAGAGTTAGACCGCTCGCGCCTGGTTGATTCCCTGGAAACCGCGTTAAAATTGGGCAAGGGAATAGTAATCGTAAACACCAAGAAACAAGATGCAAAAACCAAACTAGGAGATTTGATTTTTTCTGAACATTTCGCTTGTGAGGATTGCGGCATTTCATTGCCTGAACTGGAACCCCGGACTTTTTCATTTAATAACCCTTATGGCGCTTGCCCCAATTGCACCGGCCTGGGTGAGAAACTGGAAGTTGATCCGGCCCTGGTGATGCCCAATAAAAATTTGAGCATTTCCGAGGGCGCTATTTTTCCGTGGAGCCGCGCCAGCCATAAAGTGGGCCGCCAGGGTTATTATTTTTATAAACTGCAAGAACTGGCGCACGCGCACCATTTTTCATTGGATGTGCCGGTAAAAGATTTGCCAGCAAAGATTATTGAAATTATTTTGCATGGGGATAATGGGGGTTTTGAAGGCGTAGTGCAAAATTTACAGCGCCGCTACCATGGCAGCGATTCAGAGTGGACGCGGGCGGAAATTGAGCAATACATGATGGTAAAAATGTGCGAAGTTTGCAAAGGCAAACGGTTAAAACCGGAGGTTTTGGCGGTTACTGTGGGCGATAAGTCTATTGATAATATCGTAGAAATGCCTGTAGAAAAGCTACAAGATTTTTTTGTAGGTTTGCAAAAAAATCTTGCCGCGGGTGAAACCAAAATCAGCGCGCCCATTACCAAAGAAATCATTGACCGGACCCAATTTTTAATTGACGTGGGTTTAAATTACTTGAATTTAGACCGCAAAGCCGGCACGCTTTCGGGCGGGGAAGAGCAGCGCATAAGGCTGGCCACCCAAATTGGTTCAAAATTATCCGGGGTGCTTTACATTTTAGACGAGCCTTCTATTGGTTTGCACGCCCGCGACCAGCAGCGCTTAATTGACACACTGCTTCAATTGCGCGATTTGGGAAATACGGTCATTGTGGTGGAACACGATTCTCAAACCATGATGGCCAGCGATTGGATTTTTGACATTGGCCCGGGTGCCGGAAAACACGGCGGCAAAGTGATGTTTGCCGGAACGCCCAAAGCATTGCTTAAGTCCAACACCCTGACGGGAAAATATTTGTCGGGCCGGTTAAAAGTTGACAGTCAAGAAACAAGAAACAAGATACAAGAAACAAACACGCTGCAAAAGTACTTGGAAATTAAGGGGGCGGCAGAGCATAACTTAAAAAACATTGATGTGAAGTTCCCGCTGGGCAAATTTATTTGCGTGACGGGGGTTTCGGGGTCTGGGAAATCTTCTTTGGTTTCTGATATTTTAGCCAAGGCGCTTTTAAAACAATTTTACCGCGCCAAAGAAGAGCCGGGTTTGCATAAAGAAGTTTTGGGAACCCAGCACATTGATAAAGTGGTGCTGGTTGACCAGTCTCCCATTGGCCGGACGCCGCGCTCAAATCCTGCCACCTATACGGGCGCGTTTTCATTTATCCGTGACATTTTTACCCAAACTTCAGAGGCCAAAGTGCGCGGTTACGGGCCAGGAAGGTTCAGTTTTAACGTCAAAGGCGGCCGGTGCGAAGCTTGCGAAGGCCAGGGGGTCAAGAAAGTGGAGATGTATTTTTTACCGGATATTTATGTGGAGTGCGAAGAATGCAAGGGCAAGCGGTATAGCCGCGAGGTGCTGGAAATTTTATACAAAGACAAAAACATCGCCGACATTTTGAAAATGACCATTGAAGAAGCCGAAGTATTTTTCAAGCATATTCCCGGCGTGAGCGATAAAATGAAAACGCTTTGCGAGGTGGGATTGTCTTACGTGGAATTAGGGCAGGCGGCCACTTCGCTTTCCGGCGGAGAGGCCCAGCGCATCAAATTGGCCACGGAACTTTCCCGCCGCGGCACGGGCAAGACGCTGTATATTTTAGACGAACCCACCACCGGCTTGCATTTTGAAGACATTAAAAAATTGGTTTCCGTTTTGCGCAGTTTGGTTGATCGGGGGAACACGGTGCTGACCATTGAACACAATCAGGATTTCATCGGATGCGTGGATCATATTATTGATTTAGGCCCCGAGGGCGGTGAAAGAGGCGGCCAGATTATTGCGGAAGGCAGCCCGGCCGAAATTATGAAAGTCAAGAAAAGTTACACTGGTAAATATTTGAAAAGTATGTAAGTATACCACCAATTAAATATTAATTAAAAATATATGACCATCAAACCACTTTCAGACCATATTTTAATAGAACCCATCAAAGAAGAGGAAAAAACTGATTTTGGGATTGTGTTGCCTGATACGGTCCAAAAAGATAAGTCAGAACAAGGGGTGATTATTGCGGTGGGGCCGGGTAAAAAAACAGATGATGGAAAAATCATGATGCTTTCGGTAAAACCGGGAGACAAAGTACTGTTTAGCAAATACGGGCCAAGTGAAATCAAGGTGGATGGGAAAGAGTATTTGATGGCCAGCGAATCAGATATTTTGGCAATAATTGAATAATATATAAAAACTATGAGCAAAAAAATAATTTACAGTGAAAATGCCAGAAAGGCTTTAAAAAATGGATTGGACAAAGTGGCCAATGCGGTGAAAGTGACACTGGGCCCCAAGGGCCGGAATGTGGTGTTGGGTTCTACATATGGCAGTCCAACTATTACTAACGACGGCGTTTCTATTGCCAAAGAAATTGAATTGGAAGATGTGAATGAAAACATTGGTGCCCAGATTATTAAAGAAGTGGCGGAAAAAACCAATGACGCTGCCGGAGATGGCACTACCAGCGCGGTTTTGCTGACCCAGGCCATTGCCACGGAAGGGTTAAAAAATGTGGCGGCTGGTGCCAACCCCTTGGCTTTACGAAGGGGGATTATGGCGGGCAAAGATGCCATGATTGCGGCTTTAAAAGAAATGTCCAAGAAAATTTCCAGCCGGGAAGAAATTGCGCAGGTGGCCACTATTTCCGCCCAAGATAAAGAAATGGGAGATTTGATTGCCGCGGCCATGGAGGAAGTGGGCAATGACGGGGTGATTACCGTTGAAGATTCAAAAACTTTCGGGCTTTCCAAAGAAATTGTCAAAGGTTTGCAGTTTGATAGGGGATATATTTCCCACTACATGGTTTCTGATGCGGGAAAAATGGAGGCCGTTTTGGAAGACGCGCAGGTGTTGATTGTTGATAAAAAAATCAGTTCATTGCAAGAGCTGCTGCCGGTGCTGGAAAAGATCATTAAAACCGGCAAAAAAGAATTGGTAATTATTGCCGATGATATTGATGGTGATGCTTTAAGCACCCTGATTGTCAATAAACTGCGTGGCATTTTTAATGCCTTGGCTATCAAGGCGCCGGGCTTTGGCGAAACCAAAAACCAAATGCTGGAAGATATTGCAACCGTCACGGGCGCCACGGTTATTTCCGCCCAAAAAGGCATGAAATTGGAAAATGTGGAATTGGAAATGCTGGGCAGTGCGCGGCGAATTATCAGCACCAAAGAAACTACCACGATTGTTGAGGGAAAAGGCAAACCTGAGCAACTTGCGGCGCGGGTTGAGCAGATTAAGGCTGAAATGAAAAATGCAACATCACAATTTGATAAAGAAAAATTACAAGAGCGCCTGGCAAAATTAGCCGGTGGAGTAGGCGTGATAAAGGTGGGCGCGGCCACGGAAGTGGAACAAAAAAACCGTAAATTAAAATTGGAAGATGCCTTAAATGCTACACGCGCGGCAGTGGAAGAAGGCATTGTGCCGGGTGGAGGAGTGGCGCTTTTGCGGGCTTCTTTGGCATTGGCACATGTGGCTGGCGAAGGTGATGAAAAAACTGGAATTGCCATTTTGCTCCGTGCTGTTGAAGAGCCGGTTAGGCAAATTGCCCAAAACGCGGGGATTGACGGGGCAGTGGTGGTGCAGAAAGTCCGTGAGGGCGCTGGAGAATTCGGTTTCAATGCCGCCATCATGGTGTATGAAGATCTGATTAAAGCCGGAGTGGTTGATCCAACCAAAGTGGTGCGCACAGCCCTGGAAAACGCGGTTTCGGCCGCCAGCATGCTGTTAACTACGGAAGCAGTGATTTCAGAATTGCCGAAAAAAGATGAAACGCGCGGCGGGATGCCACCAATGATGCCTGAGGAATATTAATTAGTATATAAAAAATCTTCCTTGAAAGCAGGAAGATTTTTTGTTATACTTAAGCCAAGTAATTAAATTGTGCGTTATTATGAATTGTCCCAATAATCATAAAGGTGAAATGGAAAAGGTTTTATTCCACAACGTTGAAGTGGATTATTGCCCCGAGTGTTTGGGGGCGTGGTTTGACCATGAAGAATTGGCTCATGCCAAAAATGACAAAGACGCCCAATTAAACTGGCTGGATTTTGACATTTGGCGGGATAAGGCGAAATTTACCATGTCGCCCAAAGACCGCCGCTGCCCGGCCTGCCGGATTGCGTTTGTAGAAGTTGCTTATGACAATTCGTCTGTAAAGATAGATTTTTGTAAACATTGCCGGGGAATCTGGCTTGACCGCGGAGAATTTAAGCAAATCATGGTCTATTTGAAAAAAAAGGCCGATTATGAAATTTTGCACAAGTACACCAAAAACTTGATTATCCAATTATGGGAAGTGTTTAAGGGACCGGAAAAGTTCCGGGAAGAATTAGGAGATTTTTTTATGTTATTAAAATTATTAAATTATAAATTCGTAACGCAGCACCCTCATTTGGAAGCGCTGATTGAGGGTCTGCCAAAATAACATGATGTTAACATGGATTATTTTAGCGGTTATCGTAGTAGTGGTTTTGTGGGTGGTGGCGATTTTCAACGGTTTGGTGGTGCTCAAAAACCGGGCCAAAGAAGCGTGGGCCGATATTGATGTGCAGTTAAAGCGCCGGTATGATTTAATTCCCAATTTGGTGGAAACGGTAAAAGGCTACGCTGCGCATGAAAAAGAGTTGTTTGAAAAGGTTACCCAGGCTAGGGCCAGTGCTATGAATGCCCAGGGTGTGCAGGGAAAGGCGCAAGCGGAAAATATGCTTTCGGGCGCGCTGAAAAGTTTGTTTGCAGTTTCAGAAGCCTACCCAGATTTAAAAGCCTCAGTAAACTTTTTAGAATTACAAAGGGAACTGACTGACACTGAAGATAAAATCCAAGCATCCCGCCGATTTTACAACACCAACGTGCGCGACCTGAACATTAAAATTGAAAGTTTTCCCGATAGTATGTTGGCCAATATGTTCGGGTTTACAAAAATGGATTTGTTTGAAATAGCCGCCAGCGAAAAAGAACCGGTCAAAGTGCAGTTTTAACCAGGAGCGGTAGTCATTGTCCATGAGTAAAAACCGCATCATCATTATTGTTATTGGGGTAGCGCTCATTGTTGCCGTGCAGGCAGCGGTGCTGTATTGGCTGGGCCACCCGGTAATATGCCAATGCGAATATTTAAAGATTTGGGACGGAGCCATTAAAGGTGCGGAAAATTCCCAGCACCTGCTGGATTGGTATTTTTTCTCCCATGTCATTTACGGGTTTATCATCTATTTTTTCCTGTGGCTGGCCGGGGCAAGAAAGCGCGGTTGGCCCTTGGCCGCCATGATGTTGGTAGTGTTGCTGGCTTCGGCCAGTTGGGAAATATTTGAAAACACCCATTATGTGGTTGACCGTTACCAGCAAGCCACTATTTCTTCTAACTATTACGGCGATAGCATTATAAATTCATTGATAGACACTACGGCCGTTTTGCTGGGATTCGCGCTTGCCTGGCGCCTGCCGATCAGTGTCACCATTATTTTGGCAGTCACCATGGAATTTGTTGCCGGGGCGGTAATCCATGACAACCTTAGTTTAAATGCCATCATGCTGATTTACCCTTTTGAAGCTATTTTGCAGTGGCAAAGCGGTTAAGGGAGCCACTCGCGGCTAATTTCTTAATTTTACATTGTCATTTTGCATTTTGATATTTGCATTTTCCATTCATTATTATGCCAAGCATTTACACTCACGCAGATTCTAATACGCGTAAAACTTGGTTTTTGATAACCTTCTTTTTGGTGTTTGTGATTGCCGTTGGCTGGCTGTTTAGTTATGTGCTGGATAGCAGTGCTATTTTGTATCTTGCAGTTATTTTGAGTGTTTCTATGAGCATTGGCAGCTACTGGTTTTCAGATAAACTAGTGCTTTCTATGGCTCATGCCAAACTTATTGAAAAAAAAGATAATCCTGAATTATACCGGCTGGTAGAAAATTTGTGCATTACCGCAGGTTTGCCCGTGCCCAAAATTTATATTATAGAAGAAGCTCAATTAAATGCTTTTGCCACAGGGCGTGATAAAAATCATGCGGTGGTTGCCGTAACCCGCGGGCTTTTACAACGCCTTGATAAAAATGAGTTACAGGGGGTAATTGCTCACGAATTAAGCCACATTGGCAATAAAGACATGTTGGTAAGTACGGTGGTGGTAATTTTGGTGGGAGTAGTTTCTTTGCTGGCAAATTTCTTTTTAAGAATAAGTTTTTTGGGCGGGCGCGATAATGATAATAAGCAGGCAGCGGCATTAATGATGGTTTTAGGTTTGGTAGCGGCTATTTTAGCTCCCATTGCGGCAACCCTGATACAATTGGCCATTTCCCGTAAGCGAGAATTTTTAGCAGATGCCGATGGCGCGCTTTTAACAAGGTATCCGGAAGGTTTGGCGAGCGCTTTAGAAAAAATTTCAGATGATATGACTCCCATGAAAACCGCCAACACCGCCACCGCTCATTTGTACATAGATTCTCCCTTTAACGCCAAACAAGGCAAAAATTGGTTTATCAATTTATTCCAAACCCACCCGCCGGTGGAAGAGAGAATTAAGGCTTTGCGCGACATCCACGTATGACAATACTGCAAGCTATTATTTTGGGAATTGTTGAGGGTGTGACAGAATTCTTGCCCGTTTCCTCAACCGGGCATTTAATTTTAACTAGCAAATTATTAGGCGTTGCCGATTCTAACTTTTTAAAAAGTTTTGAAATTGCTATTCAGTTTGGGGCGATACTTTCGGTAGTGGTTTTGTATTTTAAAAAAATACTTTTAAGTGGAGAGCTTTGGAAAAAAGTTTTAACTGCCTTTTTACCCACGGCAGTAATTGGGTTTTTGTTGTATAAAGTTTTAAAAACGTATTTATTATCAAATTCTTTGCTGGTAGTGTGGTCGTTGGCTATTGGGGGAGTGGCGCTCATTATTTTTGAATGGTGGAACGCCAAAAAAACCCAGTTCCGTGGTTCGGACTACAGGACTGAAAATATTGACTATAAAAAATCTTTTTTGGTGGGATTGGTGCAATCTTTGGCCATTATTCCGGGGGTTTCGCGCAGCGGAGCAACCATTATTGGGGGATTGTTGATGGGAATCAATCGCCAAGCCATTGTTGAGTTTTCTTTTTTGTTAGCCGTGCCAACCATGGCCGCCGCTACCGGATATGATTTATACAAAAGCGCCGGTAGTTTCACCTTCGGCGAATTTCACATATTGGCCATAGGTTTTTTAGTTTCTTTCTTTGTAGCGTGGGCTTCTATAAAGTGGCTCTTATATTTCATTAAAAACCACACATTTATTTGGTTCGGGGTTTATAGAATTGTGATTGCTTTATTATTTTATTTTTTGGTGATAAAGTGGTAGGGTTTTGATACGATCAAGCTATTCGCTTATTCGTACGAATAAGCGAATAATAAGACATTATATTTTATTTAGTGCGGAGGAGTCCTATAGCGGCCATTAGAATAGCTTGGAAAGCTATGACCTGAAAGGGTCTCGTGGGTTCGAGTCCCACCTCCTCCGCAGTGAGTAAAATATTTAATGTAGTGTCGGTAAAAGTGAACTATAAAAACCAGAATTATGAAAATAAATACCGCCGAATTAGAATTAAAACTAGCTAAAGCAGCCGAGCAGGTTGTCAGCAAAGAAGAGGCACAGTATTTTGCCGCAGAAACAATAGAAACACATTTACGAAAAGCTCCGCGCACTAATCCGCTAAAATCTTCCATAGGAGATTTGGAGGCCTGCATAAAACATAATGGCAAAAAAATAACATATAAAATTGATTTGCCGTCTTTTATTTCCATAGATTTTAACAGCCATGGGCCTCTTTTATATATTAAAAAAATCCATGATGAATTGGAGAAGCGTTCCAATGCAAACGGTTTAGCAATGGCTGCTTTTACTAATTCCCAGAGCATGCACACTGTCCATGCTTGGGTGCAAGGACTGGCAAAACGGGGTCTTGTAGCAATAGCCGTCTCTAATGGTGGTCCCAATGCGGTAATCCCTTTTAATGGTACAAGGGGATTATTCGGAACAAATCCTATGGCCTACGGAATTCCCGGAGAAAATGGCCAAATACACTGCGTTGATATGGCCACTTCAGAAATCCCATTTTTTGAAATCAAAGAGGCGCATAAAAATAAAAAACCTTTACGAGAACATTCCGCAGTGGATAGTGATGGAAACTTTACCGCTGACGCAAGCAAAGCCTTGGATTTTAGTAAAAGTGAAACAGACCCGGTGTCAAATATAGTTCCAATGGGTGGCGGATATAAGGGTTATAATTTGGTTTACTTAATGGAAATGTTAACCAGCGGGCTCATCAATATGCCATCAAGTCCTCAAATGACTCCGGGTGGTTTTATTCCCGAAGAACATGGTTCAATTTTAATCGTGTTTAATCCTAAAGCCATGGGTTCTGAGGCATCATTAAAATCTTCTATGGCTTCGGTTAATGAAGCATTGAGAAACCAAAAACCAAAAGCTGGAGAAAGTATCCGTATTCCCGGCGAGGAGGATAGTAAGCGATTTTCACAACTAAAGGGCCAAGAAATTGAAGTTGATGATGCTTTGGTAGAAAAACTTAATGAGATATTAAAATAAACATGAATAAACTAATATTCGTAAGATACGGCGAGCATACAGACCAGCATTTAAATGAAGTAGGAATAAAAGCAATGATTTTGGTTGCAGAAAAGTTAAAACACATTCTTGAAAATCAGAATGTTGGTATTGTTTGCGCAGAAGTTCCGCGCGCGGTTGAAAGTGCCCATATTATTTCTGAAACTCTCAATGTGCCCCCGGCAAAACACTTTGCCCAACTTTATGCCTCAGAAGACGCGCCTATTTACTTAACCAAGGCAGTGGAAGTAATAGATTCTGCCGGCGGAGAGCATGACGTTTTGATAGCGGTGGTTTCCCGGGAATATATAGAAACTCTGCCTAATTTTATACTACAAAGTTTAGGTGTTGAAAAACCGATAGAAACACATTTGGAAAGGGGAGAGATTTTAGTTTTAGATTACAGTAAAAAAGAGATAACGTATTTGCGTTAATTTTATGAGGAAAAAAGGCATTGCCATTGGCACAGTGCATGCATTGCCAGAGGATTTGCGAAAGGCACTTACTTCCTCCCTGGTGGCGCTAACAAAATGGGAAGATATTACTCCGCTCGCGCGAAACGAGTGGATTTGTTGGGTTGTATCAGTTAAGAAACTAGAAACAAGAAAAAATCACATTGAAAGAGCGCGCACGGAACTTGTAGAAGGAAAACGTAGGCCCTGTTGTTGGGCTGGTTGCAGGCATCGTTAAACAGAAAATTATTAAATCCTAAATCCGAAACCCTAAATCCTAAATAAATCCAAAACACTAAATACAAAATCCAAAAATTGTTTAGAGTTTAGTATTTAGAATTTAGAGTTTCTTTTATAAGGTAAAAGTATTATGGCAAAAGGTACTTATGTCGATGGGTTTGTAATTCCCATCCCAAAAAAGAATACTGCTAAATATAAAAAAATGGCGCAGGAGGGGGCGAAAATTTGGAAACAGTTTGGTGCGTTAGAATATAAAGAATGTATTCTTGATGACCCAAATCAACCACATGTTAAGTTTACGTTTCCGAAAATGGCTAAAGCAAAATCGGGCGAAACGGTGTGGTTTTCTTTTATTGTTTTCAAATCACGCCAACACCGCGATGCAGTCAATAAAAAAGTTATGGCCTATTTTGAAAAGAAATACAGTAAAGAGGCTATGAAGGATATGCCGTTTGATATGAAGCGCATGGCCTACGCAGGGTTTAAAGTAATAGTAAACGCTTAAACTTTTATGAGAAAAATTATTGTTTTAGAATTTATAACGCTTGATGGGGTGATGCAGGCACCTGGCGGACCAGAAGAAGACACTTCCGGTGGTTTTAAATACGGCGGGTGGACGGTACCCTATTTTGATGATTTTGCTGGTAAAGTCATGGCCGAGCAAATGAAGCAGCCCTTTAGTTTGCTTTTGGGAAGAAAAACATTTGAAATTTTCGCTTCATATTGGCCGCAGCATGAAGATCAGTGGCCTGGCATTAATGATGTCACTAAGTATGTGGTTTCAAATACCCTAGATAAAAGCGATTGGAAAAATTCTGTATTTATAAAAGGTGATGTGGCAGAAGAAATAAAAAAGTTAAAGCAGGGGGATGGCCCAAATTTGCACGTCTATGGCAGTAGTAACTTTACCCAAACGCTATTGAAGCGTGATCTGGTTGATGAGTTATGGCTTAAGATATTCCCCATCACCCTTGGCACAGGCAAGCGCTTGTTTGCCGAAGGCACGATTCCCGCGGCTTTTACATTAATTGATAGCAAAATTTCCCCCGGTGGAGTTATTTTCGCCAATTACACTCGCGCCGGTGAAGTTAAAACAGGAAGTTTTTAATATAATTACTGCAAAATTACTATGACACAAAAAATTGTTCCCCATTTATGGTTTGATAAAGAGGCCAAAGAAGCCGCCGAATTTTATGTCTCTCTTTTTCCGGATTCAAAAATAACTAATATCGCCACCTTGCACGATACTCCTTCAGGAGATTGTGATGTGGTTTCCTTTGAGCTTTCGGGGCAAAGTTTCATGGCCATTAGTGCTGGGTCTTTATTTAAATTTAACCCGTCGATTTCTTTCTTGAAAGTCTGTCAGACGAAAGAGGAAGTTGATGATCTCTGGGCCAAACTTAGAGAAGGTGGGCAAATTCTCATGGACCTTGGCGAGTATCCTTTCAGTAAGAAATACGGTTGGACTACCGACAGGTATGGGCTTTCTTGGCAGATTATACTTGACGATGGCCACTATTCTTACAAGCACAAGATTACACCCACGCTGATGTTTGTCAGTGATACTTGCGACAAGGCCGAAGAGGCAATGACATTTTACACATCAATCTTTCCCGAGAGCTCGGTGGGAAATATAGCCAGATATCCAGCAGGCATGGATCCAAATAAAGAAGGTGCGGTGATGCACGGTTCAGTAATGCTCGCTGGGCAAGAATTCTTCACCATGGACGCCAGCGCCCGCATGCATAAATTTGCTTTTAATGAAGCCATCTCACTGATTGTAAGGTGCGACACTCAAGAAGAAATAGATTATTATTGGGGAAAACTTTCCGCGGTGCCAGAATCAGAACAGTGCGGCTGGCTGAAAGATAAATACGGGGTTTCATGGCAAATTGTTCCAACGGCTATGGCAGAAATAATGAAGGAAAAAGACCCGGAAAAAATGGCCCGGATAACAGAGGCATTCTTGGCCATGAAAAAATTTGATATTGCAAAGCTCAAGCAAGCGCGGGAAGGGGGGTAATATAGTGTACATTGGAGTTTGATAGAGCCACTTTTTTCTTTGGTAAATTTGTGATAGATTTTAATTATATGAAAAAAATTGAAACCCAAATTTACCAATATTTAAAAGAGCGCGGGTGGGATAATCTGGCTCCGGCAAATATTGCAAAGTCAATTTCCATTGAAGCGGCAGAGCTTTTGGAAATTTTCCAGTGGACAAATAATTCCCTTGAGGAAACCAAAAAAGATACGCAAAAAATGGCAGAAATAAAAAAGGAGTTAGCTGATGTGTTGATTTATGCTTTTGATATGGCGGTTTTGTTGGAAATTGATACCCAAAAAATCATTGAGGAAAAATTAGAGCAGGTGAAAAAGAAATATCCCGCAGTATTAATGCGCAAAAATGCGAAAGCCCAGTCAGGTTCCGGTGCAAGTTCTGAATATTTAAAAATTAAAAATGATTACCGCAGAAAAGGAAAGTCATAAAGAAAACCATGTCTCACATTAATTTGTAAAAAAATTCCGCGTTGCTGGGTCAACGCGGCTTTGGCTCAGGTAACATCCCGAAGTTAATGAGTTTAATATTCGCACAAGGTACGACAATTACAAAAAATCATTTTATAAAAAGGCAACGGCTATTTATGCTCAAAAATATATTTTAAAAGTAAATGACTTTAAATCATGGCTAAAAAAACAATAAAAAAAGAAATTAAAAATATATTGTTGCAGTATCGAGAAAAGATAGAAGAATCAGGCATACCAGTTGAACGTATGGTGTTATTCGGCTCTTATGCTCGTGGCAATACCAGGAAAGACAGTGATATTGATATTTGTGTCGTTTCACCGAAGTTGGGCAAAGATGAAATGGCAGAAAGCAGTCAATTAAATTTTTTACACTGGAAGCTTGATAATAGGATTGAAGCGCACCCGGTTTCTTCAAAAGACTTTGCTTCCACCGCCACGCCACTTATTTTTGAAATTAAAAAGTACGGAGTCGAAGTGTAAAAGCTTCGACTTTTAGGTAGGCAGTGATTTTTGCCAGAACACCGGCCGTGTTGATGGGTGGGCTGCAGGCATCCGTGAAATTTTTAAATTAATTGACTTGTACTACCAAATATGGTAGTATTTTTTTAGTCCTGATACTGCAACATCACCCCTCAATCGCAACTGAAACTCGGTTTTTATTGTTAATAGATATCTTTTTTGACAAGAATGATTCCCACTGGTTGATCGTTTCAACATTGAGCATACCATGTTCTATCATTACCTCAAGCGGCGTTTTGTAACCCAGATTCTTTCTGGGTTTGTTGTTTAAAATAGCCTGAACAAAAGTCATTTCCTCATTTGAATACTGACTCAGGTCGCAACCTTTTTTGAAGAATCTTCGCAGAGTTTTAATAACCTGCTCAACATACGGTTTTTGCCAAGCGGAATACGGGTCGCAAAAATATGATGGCAAAGGTGTTAATTCATGGCATTTATTCTCAATGCCATTGTCTCGCGTAATTGATTTGGCTTGGCTAAAACTTTTCAACATTTCCTGAACCGCTCGTTCGTTAACGCGCGGCTTTAAATTGCTAATCTTTTCCAGTGCCACATATTTGGCCAACGGTTCGTACAGCACCGACCCAGCCGCCTTACTCCCCGTCTTTTTGCCGGAAACAAAAGTGTCGTGTTCTAGATGGCCAAATTCGTGCTTGTAGCCTTGGGGTTTGGCCTCAATCCCGACTCGGTTTTTAATCATTGACCGCTTGGTTTTGCCACCTCTTTTTCTAGGTTTTTTACGATATTGTTTTGAGGGTAAAAGACGGCAGTATCTTTGTCCATAAACTGAGTAGAGCCACTCATAGATCGCAGTTTTGGAGGCATAGAATGGTTGGCCAGTTGCTTTCATTCTGCCGGATATTTCATCGGGCTGCCAACAATGCCTTAAACCTTCAACAATATACTTTCTTAAATCACGGCTTTCATTAATCTTTTTTCCTTGATATTTGGCATATTTGCGCCTTCTATACGCTTTGTGGTTGGCGACCGATGATTGGTATGGCCCTTCGCGTGGGCCGTTTTTTGTTCTTTGGCGACGGCGGTTTCTTTTGATCTCTCTGGAAATGGTGCTTTTGTGCCGACCTATTACGGTGGCTATTTCCTTTTGCTCATGTCCGTCGTTGAGCATAGCTTCAATGCGATCGCGCTCAAATTGATTCAATTTTGGTTTGTTTTTCATCGGTTATATTAACCGATTCCCAGTTGCGATTCAAAACGGAGGTTGCGTACTGGCATTTCACCCTTATCTTGAATTACAACTCACTCAACGGAGGTTTTTCATGATTTCTGATCAAGAACGCCTTAGCGCATTTTTTTCTGTTGCCACAGAAATGGACGCCATGGTGGCAAACCAAGCTGTGAGGAGTGCTCTGCCTGAGATAGTCGAAAGAATCAATTTGGGTGCAACCGGCATTATTCTCATGAGGCCTTTGGAAAGTCTTCAGAACAACTTCAATTTCAAGCATATTTGGCAGTCGCGCCCCACTCTTCCGCCCACTGCCTTGAGAATCTATCCGTTCTTTGCCGGGGATGCAAAGATTCATAGCACAGCTGCCCAGATCATTTCGGAATTCCACTGGGCGGGCTATACTCACCCTGGGCACACCATCATGGTGAACATGGAGGCGAAGGAAACTAAGCGCTGCATGGCATGGTTCTTAACTCATGAATTCGGCCATGCTTTAGCGAATCTCAAGGAAGGGTATGCGTTCACTGATCGAACGAGCCCGCATGATCGGATGACTGCCCAAGAGGTAAGCATGCGGACATTCGATTATCGTTTGATGCGGGCTCTCGGAGGATCGCAGTACCGGGCGGAGGTGGATAAAGCCATCTACTGGATCAAGAAATGCGAAGAAAAAGATGACAAGCAAAAACTAACCGACTACTTTTATGATAAAGGAAAGGCCTTGAGTTTGTGTCTTGGTGAATGCCCGGATCCTACAGGGGAAACCTTCCGCGATGAAATATTTTTTCTCTTGTGCTATCTGGATGCAATCGACCGGAGCCAACCGCCGCATTTGGCACCACAACTGAAATGCCAACTCATGAAAGAAAGGTTTAATTACATGATTGGCGATTGACTTTTGCAGGCTCAAGCCGAACATTCCCACGTTCGGCTTCTTTTTTTACTCTTTTCATGATAGTTTTAGGTAACTATGAAAATTATTTCGTGGAACGTAAATGGCATAAGAGCCGTGCATAATAAGGGCCTGTTTGTGCCGTTTGTGAAAAAATATCAGCCGGATGTGCTTTGTCTCCAAGAGACAAAGGCGTTTGACCATCAGAGCGAAGTGGATTTGCCGGATTATGAAGAGTATTGGAATTCGGCGACTCGGCCAGGGTATAGTGGTACGGCGATTTTTTCGCGGGAGAAGCCGATTTCGGTGGTTAATGGAATGCCACTAAAAAAGGATGGACGTCGGGCGTCCATACTATCTGACAAGTACGGTGATCCGCACTTGGAAGGGCGGGTGATTACGGCGGAATTTAAAAAGTGTTATGTGGTTTCAGTGTATACGCCTAATTCTAAAGATGATTTGAGCCGCATTCCTTTACGACACAAACAGTGGGACCCGGCATTTTTAGCCTATATGAAAGAGTTGGAAAAAACTAAACCTGTAATATTTTGTGGTGATTTAAATGTGGCCCACACGGCTGATGATTTGGCCAACCCAAAACCAAATATTGGCAAAAAGGGGTTCACCACCGAAGAGCGCAGTGGAATTGATGAAATAATCAAAGCGGGGTTTGTGGACACCTTCCGCATGTTTACCCAAGGCAATGGCCACTACACCTGGTGGAGCCACTTTGCCAATAGCCGTTCCAGAAACGTCGGCTGGCGCATAGATTACATTTTCGCCAGCAGTGTCCTAAAGCCCAAAGTCAAAAAAGCCTTAATCTATCCCAGCGTCATGGGCAGCGACCATTGCCCCGTTGAAATAGAAGTTGCAATATAGGTATTTTTGCCTTACAATACAAACATGAGCGTAAAAGATTTACAAAGTAAATTGGCTCCGATATTCCGTCATTATGGCGTTAAACGCGCCTCGGTTTTTGGGTCGGTTGCCAGGGGTGATGACAGGCCGGAAAGCGATGTTGATGTGATGGTAAAACTGGGCAGGCCCATGGGGCTGGTTGGTTTCGTAGGTTTGGTTAATGAAATGGAGGAAAAGCTTGGGCGAAAGGTGGACTTGGTAACTGAAGGCGGCGTAAATAAATTTATTAAGCCCCATATCCTACCTGATTTAAAAACCATCTATGAAGATGAAAAATGATAAGGTTTACATAGACCAGATACTTGATTCAATCAGAAAGATTGAGTTGTTTGTGAATGGAGTTGATAAAGAAAACTTTCTAGAAAATTCTTTGGTTCAAAGTGCGGTCATTATGCAACTTACGTTGATTGGAGAAGTGTCAAAGAAAATTTCTGATGATTTGAAAAAGAAAGTGGCCTTGCCCTGGAAAGAAATTGCCGGGTTTCGCGACAAGGCTATCCATAATTATTTTGATATTAACTTAGACGTGGTTTGGGATACTATTGCTATTGATCTGCCACCATTAAAAGAGGGATTACAAAAAATTTCCTAATTAAAACCGTTAAAAGCGGTTTTTTTGGTGTTATAATTACTAAAAGATAAATAAAAACACATGCACGCAATATTAAAAATGCTAAATATATTTTTCGTGGCGCTGGGGATTATCTTTTTCCTTTTGATTGTTGGGGCGGGGTGCGTGTGGTGGGCTAACCCTTATGGCATGTTTTCTCCCGGTGTTTCACCGACTTCGGTAATGAATATGATGACCGGAAAAACTAATGTGAAAATTGATAGTGTTGATAAAAATCCGTTGCTAAACGAACAACAGGAAGCGCAGTTGGAAGGTTTGGGCATAGACCCGGCGACACTGCCTTCGCAAATTACTCCCGCCATGGAAGCGTGTTTTACGGCAAAATTAGGGCAAGAAAGAACCAATCAAATTATCCAAGGCTCGGCGCCAACTCCCATTGATTTTTTCAAGGCCCAGTCGTGTTTATCATTGTAGGATGTTTGCTCCATATGAAAAAAGAAATTCAACGATGTGGGTGGGTTGGGAGTGACCCGCTCATGATAAAATATCATGACGAGGAGTGGGGGGTGCCGGTGACTGACGACAAAAAGATATTTGAATTTTTGGTGCTTGAAAGCGCGCAGGCGGGGCTTTCTTGGAGAACAATACTTTATAAACGGGAAGGTTATCGGAAATTATTTGCGGGGTTTGACGTGAAAAAAGTGGCCAAGTTTACTGCGGTGGACGTCGGGCGTCTACTTAAAGACCCTGCAATTATACGCAACCGACTGAAAATTGAGGCAACCATAAATAACGCACAGAGGTTTTTGGAAGTGCAAAAAGAATTTGGCCGCCCCGTTGGCGGACGGGGCGAGCCTCGCCCCAAAAGGGCGGGTAGTTTCTCTAAATACATGTGGAGCTTCGTTAAGGGAAAGCAGGTAAATGGTAAAAGGAAAAAGTTGTCGGATGTTCCGGCTATTACGCCCGAAGCCGAAGCCTTCGCCAAAGATTTAAAAAAACGCGGCTTCAAATTTTTAGGCGCAACCACTATTTATGCCCACATGCAGGCGGTGGGGATGGTAAATGACCACATTACGGATTGTTTTAGATATAAAAAATTGTAAGTTTTGAGCACATTGCGCGTTGTACGTGGTATAAAGAGTATTATTAAGTTAATAAGAAAATAATGTTAATTCTCATCCAAATTGCCATTGCGTTGCTTGCCATATGGCTGGTCGGGACCATTCTTTCCGTTACCGCGTATGGGCTTATTCATGTGTTGCTGGTATTAGGCTTTATTCTTTTTATTATTGGTATTATTGAAGAAAAAAATCCCGCCCGCTGGCGGTAACTTGAACTGTTAGACCTGTTGCGCCCGGCGTTTTTGGTGGTAAAAAAATTGCCTATATTTTTCGATAACGCCATACGGCCAGCATAGAAAAGTCTATCAGGATGCCGATAATCCAAACCAGTGATTGCCAAAGGTTGTCCCCCAGTGGGGTGCCAAGCATCAAGGCTCGCACTGCATTGACAGTAACAGTAATGGGGCTGATTTTGGCAAATGCCTCAAGCCATGAGGGCATGGTTTCTATGGGCACAAAAATAGAGCTGGCAAAGACTAGCGGAAACACCCAAATAAACCCCGCCACTTGCGCCGTTTCAACATTTTTAACCGAAAGGCCAATAGCCGCCGAAACCCAAGAAAAGGCAAAGCCAAACGAGGCAATGAGAAAAACAGCCGCAACAATAGCGCCAATGCTTCCACTTGGACGAAAGCCAATAATCAAAGCCACGGCGATCATTAAAACCATGACAAACAGGTTGCGTACCAAATCGGCCAGCGTTCTGCCCATTAAAACGGCTGACCGCGCCATGGGCAAACTGCGCAGGCGGTCAATTAAGCCCTTGGAAAGGTCTTCGGCCAGCCCCACGCCAGTTTGAACCGAACCGAAAATCACAATTTGCACCAAAATGCCCGGCACCAGAAAATTAATGTAATGGTCTTGAGTAGTTTGTATGGCTCCGCCGAATACGTAAGTAAAAAGGAGTAAAAATAATATGGGTTGAATGGTGGAAAAAACCAAAAGCTGGGGCAGGCGGATGTAGCGCACCAGTCCCCGCCAGGTCATAGCAACAATGTCTGAAATGGTCCAGCGCAATCCTTGCTCTGCGATATGGGAATTAGTTTCGGCCATGAGTTTATTTTTTACCGGTTAATGTTAAAAATACTTCGTCAAGGGTGGGTTTACGCAATTCAATATCGGCCAGTTCAACGCCGGCTAACTCAACTTGCCGGATAATTTCCAACAGCATCTGGGTGCCCATGGTAATGGGGATGGTCACCACTTCAACTGCCTCGTTAACACTGGGGTCAAACTGTTTAAGCAAAGTGGTAATAGTTGTAATTTTTTGGCGGTCTTTGACATGCACTTCCAATACGCTCTTGCCCAAGTTCGATTTTAAATCTTTGGCGGTGCCTTGGGCCACAATCTTGCCTTCATTCATAATAATAATGTGGTCTGCCAGCCGATCCGCTTCTTCTAAGTATTGGGTGGTTAAAAGCACCGTGGTGCCGCGGTTTACCAATCCCTCAATGGCGGTCCAAAGTTCGTTTCGGCTTTGCGGATCCAGGCCGGTGGTGGGTTCATCAAGAAACAGGATTTCCGGCTCTCCAATCAAGCTGCTTGCCACGTCTAGCCTCCGGCGCATTCCACCCGAATAGGTTTTGGCTAGGCGATTGGCCGCATCAGTCAGGGAAAATTCTTCCAGCAGTTTTTGTGCGCGCTTTTTAGCAATGGCGCGCGGCAAATGGTAAAGCGTGCCCACCAGTTCCAAGTTTTCCCGGCCGGTAAGGTTTTCATCAATGGCGGCGAATTGTCCTGCCAGACCTATGCGGGAGCGCACTGCAGATGGGTTGGCCAGAACATCAAATCCTGAAACCATGGCCGTCCCCCCATCTGGCCTTAGCAAGGTAGTTAAAATATTAACCAGGGTGGTTTTACCGGCTCCATTGGGCCCCAAAAGTCCCAAAATGACGCCTTTTTTAACATCAAAACTGACATTTTCCAGGGCATGTACTTTGCCGTAGGATTTGGAAAGATTGCGTATTTGGATGATTATTCCGTTGTTTTCCATGAGTGGATACTACCATGTCTTTTCAAAAATACAATAATAGGAGATGATGGTTGCACAGGTTAGTAATTAAGTGTATATATAAAATATGGATCAAGAAAAAGCGAAACAGAGGGCTTTGGCATTTTTGAAAGAGAACGACACTATGGTTATTGCCACTGCATCAAAAAGCGGGGAGCCGCAGGCTTCCACGGTTTACTATGTGGTGGACAATGACTTTAACGTGTTTTTCATTACTAACGCGGGAACCAAGAAGCACGACAATTTGACCAAAAACAACCAGGTGGCGTTTGTGGTGGGATTTGGTCCGCAAGTGCTTACTGTGCAAGGGGGTGGCATTGCCCAGGAAATGGCTGAGGGCTATGAGCAGGTGTATGGCCAGATTATGGAAAAAGCCTTAAAGCCCGCCGACCAGTGGCCACCATTGTTTCTTTCTAAGAAAGGCCAGTGCGTGTTTAAAATTACGCCTTCGTGGATGGTGTGCCTGAACTTGCACAAAGAAAGCCACGAGGCCGGGGTGCAAGAAGATTTTTGTAAAATTATTTAAATAAAATTAAAAAATATGGAAACAAATTTTAATACAAATATGAATACTCATTTAGAAACCACACATACGATTGATCTTTCAGACAGGATGTATAAATTGCCTATTATTATGATTACGGTGATTGGTTTGGTTGGAGCCGGTTGGGTGTTCTCAGAATTTGCCGGCCTGCCGCAAAACCAGCCCCATGAAATCCAAGTTTCAGGCGAAGGCAAGGCCTATTTAAAGCCGGACGTGGCCATGGTTAGTTTTGGCGTTAGCAGCCAAGCCATGAAAAGCCAGGACGCGGTAAACCAAAATAACACCAAAATGAACGCGGTGATTGCGGCCATCAAAAGTTTGGGCGTGCAAGATAAAGATATCCAAACCACCCTATATCAATTAAGTCCGGTGTACGGTTATGATCGCGGGGGTATAATGCCCATGGATGCAAAAAGCGGCCCGGTAAGCAGCCCCATGTATTACCCGATGCCCGGCAATCAAGTGGTTACGGGGTATTCGCTGGAGCAGCAGGTTTCGGTTAAAATCAGGAATTTTGATAACATCAATTCTATTTTGGATAAAGCCACGGCGGCCGGCGCCAATAATGTGGGTCAGTTAAGTTTTACCGTTGATAATCCGGAAATGGCGCGTTCCGAAGCCCGCGAAAAGGCTATTTTGGCGGCCAAGGAAAAAATGGAAAACATTGCCAGGGCATCCGGTTTGCAGGTTGGAAAATTAGTAAACGTGTACGAAGGATATAATAATTACCCTCAGCCTATGTACGCGGAGGCGATGGCAAAAGATTCGGGCGGGGGCAGCGTGGCTCCGCAAATCCAGACCGGGCAAATGGAAGTAAGTTCGAGTGTTACATTAACTTTCCAGGTTAAATAACATGGATGGTTGTATTTTTTGTAAAATTGTTGCGGGAGAGATTCCGTCATATAAAGTTTACGAAGACGACGCTGTTTTGGCGTTTTTGGATATCGAGCCAGCAACTAGGGGGCATGCGCTGGTAATTCCAAAACGTCACGCTGAAAATGTCTTTGAAATTTCTGAAGACGATTTAGAGAAAGTGGCGGTGGTTGCAAAAAAACTTTCTATCAAAATAAAAGATGTATTGCAGGCAGATGGCATCCGCTTGTCGCAATCAAATGGAAAAGTGGCCGGGCAGGATATTATGCATTTTCACGTGCATATTATTCCAAGATATAAAAACGATGGTCTCTCGGCTAACCCCACAGCAACATTGCAACTACCCCAGGCGGATTTTGAAGAGTTGAAAAATTTGGCGGAAAAGATAAAAACTTGACAGAGTTTTTTATTAGATTACAATAAGACCATGGCAAAGAAAAAGCGAGTAAATAGAGAATCAGTCACTACCATCCCTCAGCTTGCAAAAGTGATGCGAGACAGTTTTCAGTCTCATCAGGATTTGATTCTGGGAGAAATTGGGTCAACGAGAAGAGAAGTCGGATCACTAAAGACAGAAATGAGAAGTGGTTTTAAACAGATGACTGAAAAGATAAGCAATGTGAGCAGAAATAATGTTGATGTCATTCATCAGGAAGATTTTGATAAACTGAAAGACCGGGTAGTGGTTTTAGAAGAAGTTTCAGGGCTGGGGCGGAAGAAAGTATAAAATTTTATTTGAAAAAGATTTGTCCAAATTACTACGATCGTATCTTTTTGGACAAATTTTTTTTACGTAAAAAATAGAAACCGGCCGAAGCCGGTTTTTGATTGCGTGGCCATTGACTTCGCGACGGGGGGGGGTAACATGACTATAATACTATTAAAATTTATATTTATGAAAGGAGAAAAACTGGGCGAAGAAAAAAATGAAGAGATTCTTGATGCTATTGAATTAACACCGAGAGAACTTGAATATGATGATGAAAGAGAGACAATTGAAAAAAGGTATGCGGACAAAAAAGCAGAATTAGAAACCGCGAAATTGAATCTAAAAAATCTCTCCGAATATTCCTATAGAGAACTAAAAAACGAACTTATTGATACACCGAACTACGCAAATAGAATTCGGGGGACTCAAGATAAGCCAAACTATAGTCGTGTGCGATTAACCGAAGAATCAGGAAAGGAAATTATAGAAATTATTGAAAACATTGAAAAAGAAACCAAAGAAAATGAAGAATATAGGAGAAAAGCTTTGAAGGACGCCCTATTAAAACTTACCAGGTCAGGAGCATTGAACCAGGAAAAATAAATCAAAAAGCTCGAGATGGTATCAAGGGCTTTTTGCTTGGTTGTTTTTTATCTTTTTTTATGGCATAATTCTGGTATAAACAGTGTATGGACTCCCAAATTGAAGAAATCAAAAACAAGCTGAACGTGTTAGATGTCGTGGGCAGCTACATGAAGCTTACAAAAACAGGAGTCAATTACCGCGGGGCTTGTCCTTTCCATTCTGAAAAATCCCCTTCTTTTTTTGTTTCGCCAACGCGTCAAATGTGGCATTGTTTTGGCTGCGGGGCGGGGTCAAGCATTTTTGACTTTGTGATGAAAATTGAGGGGATTGAATTTATTGACGCGCTGCGGATGTTAGCGGCCAAAGCCGGCGTGCAGTTAAAGCGGGAAAATATCCAGCTTCGCACCGAGCGCCAGCGGTTGCATGAAATTTGTGAACTGGCCACGGCGTTTTACCAAAAACAATTGGAAGGCAGTGCGGTGGGGAAAGAAGCAGAGGCCTATTTATTAAAACGTGGAATCACGACTGAAAGCCTGAAAAAATGGCGGGTGGGGTATTCGCCGGACTTGTGGAATAGCTTGTCGGATTTTGTGGTGGGCAAAGGATATGCCCGAGAGGAAGTGATAAGGGCGGGGCTGGCCATTGAAAAGGAGGGCAAGACAGGAGACTCTTATGATCGTTTCCGCGGCCGGATTATGTTTCCAGTATTTGATTTAAATGGCCAAGTGGTGGGTTTTGGCGGAAGAGTGTTTAAACAAGTTGGTGAAACGGCTAAATACATCAACACGCCCCAAACACTACTGTATGATAAAAGCGGTGTCATTTACGGATTGAATAACGCTAAATTGGCGGTGCGCAAAAAAAATCAGTGTGTGGTAACCGAAGGCTATACGGATGTAATCATGTGCCACCAGGCGGGCTTTGAAAATACGGTGGCCGCTTCGGGGACCGCGCTGACCAGCCAGCATTTGAATATTTTAAAACGCTATTGTGAAAATTTAGTCTTAGCTTTTGATATGGATGTGGCGGGAGATTCGGCCACCAAGCGGGGAATCAATTTGGCGCAGGAACAGGGCTTTAATATAAAGATTATAGAAAGTTACGGTTCGGGAAACGAGAAATCCGATCCGGCTGATATTATTTTAAAAGACCCGAAAATTTGGGAAGCGGCAGTTAGCAAGGCCAAGAGTATCATGGATTATTATGTGGATTCAGCCTTTTCTCATTTTGAGGTGACTACGCCCGAAGGTAAAAAAGAGATTAGCAAGATTGTATTGCCCGCTATCAAGCGCCTGGCAAATAAGATAGAGCAATCTCATTGGGTGCAAACATTATCTGAAAAATTAGGTATTCCTGAAATTGCGATAGAAGAAGAGCTTGCTAAAATCAAGGATGAAAAAAGCGTTGCGCCACAGCAAACTGTCCCGCCGCCGGTCGTTAATGCCATTTCTGATAGCCAGCGTAAAAAATTGATAGAAGAAAGGATTTTATATTTAGAGCTGGAAGGAAGCACCGAAGATGATAAGGCCGAGCTGGCGCTTTGCATGTTAGAGCTGGAAAAGATAGAATCAAAGAACCGCCAGCAAAAAATGATGAAGGATATCGCCGGTGAAAAAGACGAACAAAAAAAGCAAGACCTGATAAAGGAATTTGAAAAAGAGGCAAAAAAGTTTCATTCAATCAATTAAGTAATTTTACTCAATGTCAAAAAAGTTAAAAAAGAAGAAGTCTTTTTTCAAAAAAGCTCTCATAAAGAAGAAAAAAGTCTTTCGTAAAAAACCGGCCAAGAAAAAATTGGAGCGCCGGAAGGCTGGTCGCGAGATTTCTTTGCGAAGCAAAAAATCCCGATCTCGCGGGCCGAAAATTTCAAAAGAGCAAATTGACGCGGTCATTAAAAAGGGCGGTCAGCGCGGTTTTGTAACCACCGCCGAAGTGTTGAGCGTTATCCCCGATATTGAGTATGATATTGATGGGCTTGATAATGTTTATGATATTTTAAAAGAACGGGGCATTGAAATAAAAGAAGCCCAGGAATTTTTGCATTTGCAGGGCAAAAAGGGCGCTAAAGCCAAAAAGCCGATTATTGGAAAAATTGACCCGATCCAGATTTACTTAAAAGAAATCGGGCGCAGCAGTTTTTTATCGGCTAAAGAAGAAAAAGAATTGGCCAAACGCATTGAACATGGCGAAGAAGACGCCAAAGACAAATTGGCCCTGGCCAACTTGCGGTTGGTGGTTTCCATTGCCAAAAAATACGTGGGGCGATCGCCCAATTTGACCATGCTGGATTTAATTCAAGAAGGAAACTTGGGGCTGTTTAAGGCTGTGAAAAAATTTGACTGGCGCAAGGGGTATAAATTTTCAACTTATGCCACCTGGTGGATCCGCCAATCCATTACCCGGGCCTTGGCTGACCAGGCGCGGACTATTCGCATTCCGGTGCACATGATTGAAACCATTTCCAAGTACACCAAAGTGCGCCGCGGATTGTTGCAAGAATTGGGGCGCGAGCCGCTGGCCGAAGAAATTGCACCGGAAATGGGGCTGGAAGTTGATAAGGTGCACCATATCCGTAAAATTGCCCAAAAAGCCGTTTCACTGGAAACGCCGATTGGGGAAGATAAAGACAAGCAAGACAGCGTGCTGGCGGAATTTATTAAAGACGATAAAAGTATTGCGCCCAACACCGAGGCCGCGCGCAGGCTGTTAAAAGACCGCTTGAAAGAAATTTCCAGTGAATTGACCGGCCGGGAACTGAAAATTTTAGGCATGCGCTTTGGGTTGGAAGACGGGGTGATGCATACCCTGGAAGAAACGGGGGATGAGTTTGGCGTCACCCGCGAACGTATTAGGCAAATCCAGGCCAAGGCTTTGGAAAAATTACGTAGGCATTCAGATTTAAGAAAAGTAAAAGATTATTACTAAAAGGCGCAACAAAAAACGATGCCTATAAAAAGAAAAACCATAGAGTTTTACATTATGGTGTTTTTTGTTTTGTGGTTATCCACAAGGAGAGTTTTGGCAACGTGCTATACTAGATTTACTAGAAAAGTATAATTATTTTTTGAAAATCTTATGGAAGATGCAACAGTAAAACTAAAAAATAACAAAGGCAGTTTTTATGCGCCCCCGAATCTGGAGAATAAAAAAAATGTTTTGATAATAACTGCCGTGGTTATAATTTTGGCGCTCGCATTACTTGTGGGCGGATACGTTTTTTATAAGAGCACTAAAAATGCAGGAAGCCCGGTTGATGACAGTAACCAAGAAGCCGCTCAAGAGGCAACCAAGGGTGTTTTGCCATCAGTTTCCAATAATCCGTTGGAGAGTAGGCCGAATTTAAATCCGGTTGACAATACTAATCCCATAACAGAAGTTAAAACTAATCCTTTTGAGTAATATGAAAACAAAATTTTTAATTTTCGTTGCCATCCTAGCAGTTTCTTTAACATCTGTTATTACCTATCAAACCATCCAAGCGCTAGTTTTAGAAGATGTCCAGTACCCCGTTGAAGAGTTGGGCAGCTGCCAAAGCGAGGCCGATTGTAAAAAATATTGCGCCAACCCCGATAATGCTGACCGGTGTTTGGACTTTGCGGTCAGGGAGGGCCTCATGTCCAGCCAAGAGGTTGATATTGCCAGAAAATTTTTAAAAGGTGAAATTGAAGGCCCGGGCGGATGCACCGATAAAGCCACTTGCCAAGATTACTGCAATGACATTAACAGAGCTGACGAGTGCATTGCTTTCGCGGAAGAAAATAATCTTTTGCCGCCTTCAGAATTGCAAGAATTTAAAAAAGTGCAAGCGGCTATTAAGCGGGGCGTAAAGCCGCCGGCTTGTAAAAACAAAGAGGAATGCGAGGTGTACTGCGAGGAACCCGACCACATGGAAGAATGCGTTAACTTTGGTGTTGAAGCGGGCTTTTTGAGCGGTAAAGAAAAAGAAGATGCCCAAAAAATGTTACAGGCTATTAAGCGGGGAGTAAAACCGCCAGCTTGCCGGGGCAGAGCTCAGTGCGAAGAATTTTGCAGTGAGCCCGAAAACATGGAGCAGTGCATGGCGTTCGCCTTGGAAGCCGGCTTTATGTCAGAGGGGGAGCGGGAAAATGCCCAGAAAATGGTAGAAGCTTTAAAAAGGGGTGTAAAGCCCCTGCCTTGCAAAGGGAAGGAAACTTGTGAAGCTTATTGCTCCGCAGAAGAACACCTTGAAGAGTGCTTTACATTTGCCCAAGCTGCCGGCTTTATGACCGCCCAAGAGGCCCAAATGGCCCGCAAAACCGGTGGAAAGGGACCGGGCAATTGCAAAGGAAAAGAGGAATGCGAAGGCTTTTGCCAAGACCCGGCCAACCAGGAAACGTGCATGAATTTTGCTAAAGAACACGGCTTAATTTCAAAAGAAGACGCCAGGATGATGGAAGAAGGTGGGCGGGAATTTTCCCGCGGCATGGAACAAGCGTCGCCGGAAGTATTAAGCTGCCTTGAAGGCAAAGTAGGCAGCGAAATGGCGGAAAAAATAAAACAAGGGGCTCAGCCCACCCGCGAAATTGGCGAAGTGTTGAAAGAGTGTTTTTCGCAAATGCAAGGCCAGCAAATGCGTGGCCAAGAGGGAGAGGGTTCAAGGCCAATGCCGCCGGAGGGATTTGGCGGTTGCAACAGTCCGGAAGAATGCGAAAAATTTATGATGCCGGGGCAAGAAATACGGCCGGAAATGATGGGCCAACCGGACCCAGAACAAATGCGTTCTTTTGAGCAAATGGCGCCCGAAGAATATAAACAGCAGTATGGAGACCAATACCGCCAACAAATGGAGGAGCAGCAACGCCAGCAATACGAACAGCAACCAACACAAGAACAGCAACTTCAGTTAGGAGAGCCGTACCAAGAGCCGGCACGCCAGGAGGAAACCAAAGAAAGCCAGCCTACCGGTTTTAAGTTTGGTTCCGGCCAATTGTTGGGAGCACTCGTCTATACCTTCTTTGATTTGTTATTTGGAAAGTAAATCGTACGCAACAAAAAATCCGCCCTTCTGGCGGATTTTTTGCTACGTGAATGCTCCCCCGGTAGGATTCGAACCTACGACCCTCTCGTTAACAGCGAGACGCTCTACCGCTGAGCTACAGGGGAAAGTGTGGTAACTTGCATGTATCATACTAAATTTACAATATTTTTCAAGGTTTTGGGTTTGCATTTAGCCATAAAATAAGTAATATGGAAAATGGGTAACGTAAACCATTCAATAGGAGAAAACTATGAAGATTGTTCTTTCCACAAATAACCCCAGCAAAAAAGAGCAGGCTCAAGCCATGTTCGCGGGGTCTGGAATTCAAATTCTCTCGCTTGAAGAAAATGGCACTCCGGGAGCCGCCGTGGAGGACAAGGATGGAGGCACTCTTGAACAAAACGCTTTCAAGAAGGCGGTATTTGCTCATGCGCCGGGTTGCTGGGCCATGGCCGACGACACCGGTATTTTCATTGACGCCCTTGATGGTAGGCCAGGAGTGCGTACGGCAGATTGGTCGGGTGATGCCAAAACAACCGAAGAAAAGACTGGGTGGATTTTGGAACAGTTAAAAGATGTTGCCAATCGCTCGGCGACATTTCGTACCGTGGTAGTGGTATTAACTCCCAGCGGGAATCGCCACTTTTTCACCGGCGAAGTCCATGGATCTATTTTACGGACAGCTCGTTGCAAGCCCCAACCGCAAATGGCTTACAGCCCTATTTTCCAACCCGATGGATCAAAAAAAGTGTGGGCCGAAATGACCATTGAAGAAGAAAATGCCATTTCGCATCGGGGCAAGGCGTTTTGCCAAGCTCGCCAGTTTCTGGAACAGACGTCAAGGTAACCCTAACACCCAAACCGCCCGGCAATAATCCTGCCCGGCGGTTTTTTATGGTAAAATGCATGTATGAAGCGGCTTTTCAATGTTGTTTCCCATTACCAAAAAATAAAAGCACTTTACTTCCGTTATGAGCGGTGGCTGATGCCGGCAACGCTGGTTATCGGTTTTTTAGTTGATTATTTCACTTTTACCAGCATTCAAATTAGCGTTACCTTTGGCCTGCTTTTGGCGTATTGGGCTTTGGCCGGGGCAACGATTTTATTCGTTCATTTTTATGATGCCGACAAGTTGCCTAAAAAACTCAGGTACGCGCGCCTATTTGCTCCGCTGGTAATTCAGTTTACTTTTGGAGCTTTGCTGGGTAGCTCCCTGGTTTTTTACTGGCTTTCCGGCGCCCTCTCGGTCAGCTGGCCGCTTATTTTGATCGTGGCCGGGCTGATGGTGTTTAACGATATTTTCCGGCAGTATTTTTTAAAGCCGGTGGCCCAAGTGAGTGTCTATTTTTTTGCCACCTTATCGCTATTTTCCTTAACCCTGCCATTTCTATTTACTTCGTTGAGCCCGTGGCTATTCGTACTGGCCAGCGCCTTGGCTGCTGCCCTGTTTTACCCCTATGTCAGGGTTATACCGTTGGCGTCAGAACATTCCAGGCACCAAAAAAGGCGCATGGCTATTGCTATAGCCGTTATTGTAACTGCCATGAATGGCTTATATTTTGCCAATATCATTCCGCCCATACCCTTGTCATTGCGCGAGGCGGGGCTATATCATGATCTTAAAGTATCCGGCGGGCGTTACACTATGTTGGGCGAGCCAGAAACCATTTGGGGCGCGCTGATTCCCGGCCAAACATTGCATGTCAAAGCCGGTGAAACCATCTATTTTTACACAGCCATTTTCGCGCCCCCCAAATTGGATGCCCGCATTTTTCATGATTGGCAGTATTATGACCCAGCTACAAAAGAATGGTTAAGCCAGGGCGAGCTATCTTTTACCATTATCGGTGGGCGCAAAGAGGGGTATAAGGGATATTCGTACCGGTCTAACTTGGTCGGCGGTCATTGGCGGATATTTGTGAAAAACCAGCGCGGCCAGGTGTTGGGAAGATTGAACTTTGATGTTACAATGATACTGGAAAATATTCAGTTTCAAGAAATTATCCGTTAAATGATTTCACAAATAAGAAAAGCCAATACTGGCGATACAAAAAGCATTGCCAGCCTGATTGAGTCATTGCGGCTGGATATGGCCGGCTTTGTGTGGAACGAGGTCAAATTTATAGAAAAGCAAATCCAAAACGGGGAGTATTTTTTGGCCGAATCGGCGGGAAGTATTGTCGGGATTATCAGTTTGCGTCAGCGGAAAAATACCATCCACATAGAAACGTTGGCGGTGGCGCCCGAGCACAGGCTTCAAAAAATAGGCACGCAATTGGTCGATTTCGCCAAATCCTTTACCAAAGAACGCGGGTTGCGGGATTTGTGCGCCTGTTCCTTTTTTGAATATAAGATCGGAAATTTCTACACCCGGCAGGGGTTTTTATTAAGGCCGGATCCGGGCCAATACGATGGCCATCAGTACCATATATTCGTTGCCAAAGTGTGATACAGTTAACAAATATAATTCAATAAAAAAACGAAGCAAGGTCTCCCGCGTAAATCAGGCCATAATGTATACGGTATATATCAGCCTGATTTCCGAGGTGAATCTCTTCGTTTCACTCATCAATTCATGATTTCAAAAAAATGGTTATACATTGCAATCGGGGTCGTGGTGCTATTGGGTATTGCGTGGTATGTGAGCACAAAAATGATGTGGGGCGGGATAAGCGTGGATTACCAGCAGAATGCCGACGGCACCCAAACTTATTCAAATGAAGAGGGTTCGGTGACAACCGGACCGGGGGCCACCATGCCTTCAAGCTGGCCTGCTGATGCGCCCGCAAATTACTCGGGGGCACAGATTATCTTTTCAGGAAATTCAAACCCACAGACCGGTAAAGCCGGAGCGGTGGTTTCTTATAGCGTGCAAAATGTCATGCCCGAAGATATTGCCAGTTATTACCGCCAAACCTTGGCGGCCAAGGGCTGGAAGATTGCCGGCGACGCTTATGTTGGTACCCAGATTATTTTGGGAGCCACCAAAGATACCCGGACCTTTGCCATCAGCATTTCCGAGTACAATAACAATGTGGTAACGGTAACGGCAGGGATGGAATTGCAATAAAAATCGCGGAATAACGCAGAATTTAACGCGGAAGCAAAAAATCGCCTGCTGGCGATTTTTTGCTAAAATAATTTTATGGGAAAAAGAGAATTTTTTTATTATAAAAATACGGCGCTGGAATTAGTAAAAAGTAGAATTTCATATTTTAACGTGTTTTATAATCTTAAAATAAATAAGATAAGTGTAAAAAACCAAAAAACCCGGTGGGGAAGTTGCTCAAAAAAAGGAAACTTGAATTTTAATTACCGTGTTGCGCTTTTACCACCCCATTTGGCCGATTATGTGATTGTTCACGAACTTTGCCATCTGGGCGAGTTCAATCATTCAGTAAATTTTTGGAAACTGTTGTCAAAAACCATTCCGGATTACAAAAAAATAAAAAGTCAATTTAAAAAAATCAGGATACGATAAAAATATAGATAAAAAAGCCCTGGTTCACTCAAACCAGGGCCATGGGCATTGTCACTTTGCAGTGACCTTTTTTCGTCCAAGAAGCCTCATTGCGGTCTCTTGGTTATTTTCCCAGGGCGCTTCTTCAAGGACCTGGCCGATAGTTCTCCCCGGTTTCAGCTCATCTCTTGCCACCACAAGCATCCCCACAGTATAGACTTCAGGATCTTTCTCAAAATCCTCTTCTTGGTCGAGTTTTTTAGCGATTGCCCGAACCAGGTTATATACCACTTCCGAATTAATCCTTCTCATGTTTTTCCTTTCCTGTGATTGAGTTGGTATTCTATTTTCACTTTACCATGTGGTTGGGGCGAATGCTAGGTTGTACCACATTGATGCCAAGGTTAAACAAACTGGTTACCCAGATTTGATCCTCCCTTCGACCTACCTCTATTACATGATTCCAAAACCTTCTTACTAGGTAGCCAAAGCAGAACAAAATAGTGTCATCAAACCATTTGATGGTTTCCCTGGCAATTTCAATGTAGTGGGCTTGAATATATTCCAGTTCCTTTATGGAAAGAGGATTTTGTTCAGATACGAATCGCTCCCGCTCGGTGCCGCTCCACGGAGGAAGTGGCATTCGGTGATAATAATTATTCATTAGCCAAAAAGCGATTGACCGCAAAATGTGTTCGCAGCCCTTTTTCTTGGCATTTTTCAGATACTTGCTCTCAAAGCGGAATATTATCCGTACCACTTGAGTTAGCTCATCGTCGATAAATTTCCCCTTTTTGTTTGTGTTAAGAAAAGCTCCTTCCACGTTATAGGAGGACCATCCGAAAAATGGGCTTTTGTACATCTCCATGCGCCTTTGGGCGTCTTCCATGGTTATTTGAGTGGGGTCTACCCGGTGTCTTTTGCCATATTTTTGTGGGTCAAGTACGAAAGGGTATTCGGCTAACTCTGAGAGAAGTTCTCTTATATTTCTCTTTAGATATCCTTTGACTTTTTCTCCATCAACACCCTCGGATAAGGCATCAATAATTTCTGATTGATACAGTACCCTTTTGGGAAAATAAATTTCAATCAGCAATCCCAACTCCCTGCGTGAAAACAAATACGTGTTTGACGGATTTACAGAAGCCATAGCATATTTCCTCTGGTTTTAAAGGAGCGGAACACCATTATACCCTAACTTACTTTTTAGAAATTGTCAAAAAAAATTACCGATATAGACCAATTGATCCGACCTAGGTTTTTGCACACGGCCTTCGATTCCAATCGAGGGCTTTTTTTTCATGAAGAAAGCTGGTTTTTTGGGGAAAAATAGGATAGAATACGCAAATGTTAAATAACGAAACGATTGTAAAATTTAATAATGTCTCCTTTGGCTGGAGCGAAACCAAGCCCATTTTAAGTGAGGCGGATTTTGGGGTGCGCCGCGGTTCAAAAATCACCCTCATGGGGCAAAATGGGGCGGGAAAAAGTACGATTTTTGAATTAATTATGGGCGCAGCAGAGCCCGAATCGGGCGCCATTAATATTGCCGGCGGCCTAACCATTGCCACCGCTCGCCAAGTGATTGACCGCAAAGATTTGGAGTTGACCATCAAAGAATTTTTTGAGAAATGCTTCACGGGCAAGGTGTATGATATTGACCCGAAAATTGATAATGCCATGGAAGTAGTTAATCTTAAACTTCCCCACAATAGGATTTTAAAAACTCTTTCGGGCGGACAACAGGCAAGGCTTTTATTGGCTTCTGCATTAATCCAGGACCCGGATTTATTGCTGTTAGATGAGCCGACCAACAACTTGGACAAGGCCGGCATTGAACATTTGACCGATTTTATCATTAATTATCCTAAAACTTGTATTGTTATTTCCCACGATGCGGATTTTTTAAATTCTTTTACCCAGGGCGTTTTATATTTGGATATTTTTACCAAAAAAGTGGAGCAATATACCGGCAATTATTTTAAAGTGGTTGAGGAGATTAAAATGAGACTTGAAAGAGAACGTATGAAAAATGCGCGCCTTGAAAAAGACATTTCTCAAAGGATGGAGCAGGCGAATTTCTTTGCCCAAAAAGGCGGGCACTTGCGCGACGTTTCGGCGAAAATGCGAAAGACCATTGAAAAGTTAGAAGAGGAAAAAGTAGATTCGCGCCAGGAAGATAAAACCATTAAAAATTTTACCATTCATGTTCAGCCGGATATTGGCGGTACACTTTTGAAATTAGATTCTGTCACCATAGTAAAAAACCACAAGTTTATAGATAAAAAAGTAAATATTGAATTGGGAAAACGTGATAGACTTTTATTGGTTGGTCCCAATGGTATTGGCAAAACCACGTTGTTGGAAAAACTGGCCAGCGGCCATGCTAAAGGCGAACACACCAAGGCGGGGCTACAAATTGGGTACTATCGCCAGGATTTTTCAAACTTGGATTTTACTAAAACGGTCCACGAAACCCTTTCGCACATTAAAGGCGGCATTGAAATTACCGAACAGCACTTGAGGGCCCACGCCGCCGGATTTTTAATTGATGCCGAAATGCTCAAAGCCAAGATTGAAAAACTTTCAGAGGGGCAGAAGGGGTTGGTGGCCTTTGCCGCTATTTCACTGCAAAAACCGGGATTGCTGATTTTGGACGAACCTACCAATCATATTAATTTTAGGCACATTCCCGTGATTGCTAAAGCCATTAACGAATTTGACGGAGCCATGATTTTAGTCAGCCACATGCCCGAATTTGTCGCGAAAATAAAAATTGAGCAAACATTAGATTTGGGTAAATTTCTTAAATAATATGGTCAAAGCAGTTTTATTTGATATGGATGGGCTCATGGTTGAGAGCGAAATGCTTCATTATCAAGCCTACAAGGAAGTGTTGGTCCGGCTTGGCGTTGCTCTCACTATGGAGGATTACTTCGCAGCTTGGGGTTCTGATAAAGACATGTGCATGCGTTTTGTGGAAAAATTTCATACCCCAATTTCAGCTGCAGAATTGTTGGAGCAAAAAAACACGTTATTCCGCCAAGTGTACATTTATAAAGTCACTCCCCAGCAAGGGTTGCTGGATTTGTTACGTACCCTAAAGGAAAGTCATTATCTGTTGGCCGTATGCTCAAGTTCACAAATGCATGAAATTGAGATTGTACTCAAGGCCATTGGCGCGAGGCAATTTTTTGATCAGGTTATCTCGGCCGAATCCGTGGAAAACGGCAAACCCGCCCCCGATTGTTACCTGCTTACTGCACAAAAGCTGGCAGTTGAGCCTGCTGACTGTCTGGTACTGGAGGATGCACCCAAAGGAGTGGCTGCGGCCAAAGCTGCAGAAATGAAATGTTTTGCTATTCCCAGTACCGGATTAGAAACAGCAGATTTTTCCAAGGCTGATAACATTTTTAAAAATCTTGGAGAAGTTACTATTGAAATGATAAACAAATGATTATAGATGATGTAATAATAAGTGTAAGAGGAGGAAATGGTGGCGACGGGGTCGTCCGTTTTAACAAAACCAAAATGTCTTTGGGGCCGACGGGCGGTGATGGTGGCAAGGGAGGGGACGTTTATATGAAAGGCGTTTCTGATTTAAATGCCCTGCGCCAATTCCGTTTTAAAAAAGAATTGGAAGCCCAAAACGGCCAGATGGGAAAAATGCAATTAAATGACGGGCACGATGGTGAAGACTTGATTTTACTGGTTCCGGTGGGAACGATCATCCATAATTTGGTGACGAAAAAAACTATTGAAATAACTAAAATTGGTCAGATAGAATTGGTGGCCAAGGGTGGCAGAGGAGGCAAGGGAAATTTTAAATTCCGGGGGCCGACCAATACTACGCCGCGCCAATCGGAAAAAGGAAAAAATGGCGAAGATTTCAAAATGCACCTGGAACTGAAAATGATTGCGGATGTTGGGTTTATCGGCTTGCCCAATGTGGGAAAATCCAGTTTGCTGAACGAATTAACCAATGCCAGCGCCAAAGTTGCCAATTACCCGTTTACCACCCTGGAACCGAATTTGGGGGTGTATTTTGAACTAATTTTGGCTGATATTCCCGGATTAATTGAAGGTGCTTCAGTTGGCAAGGGCCTTGGCATCAAGTTTTTAAAGCACGTAGAACGCACCCGCGTATTTTTTCATCTGGTGGCGGCGGATTCGGCCGATCCTTTGCAAGACTACGCCACCGTGCGTGCTGAATTGGAAGGCTACAACCCGGCACTTTTAGAAAAACAGGAGTATCTTTTTTTAAGTAAAACTGATACGGTTTCAAAAGAAAAAGTTAAGGAAATTTTTGCAGAGTTTAAAAAAATAGGAAAAAAAATTGAGCCCATTTCAATTATTGATGGTGAAAGTTTGGAAATGGTTAAAAAAGTACTTAATCATTTAATAAATCAAAAAACGGTTTAATGATAAATTAAGGTTTCATATGATACGCTAATCGTACCATGAAAGCCACTTTATCAGATATAAAAAATACTTCGAACAATTGGGCTATAAACCAATTTGATGCCGAGCGGGAGTTTTTGACCTCATACGCCGCTCACTCCGACGCCATCTTCCGCTATTGCTACTATCGCGTCTTTGACCGCGAGAAAGCCAAGGATTACGTCCAGGAAACGTACCTTCGCACCTGGAAGTACCTTGCCGAAGGCCGTAAGGTGGATAACATCCGGGCCTTCTTGTACCGTACCGCCACCAACATTATCATTGACGAATCCCGTAAGAAAAAAGCCACCTCGCTGGACCAGATCATGGAAAAAGGCTTCGCCCCCAACACCGACCCCCGTCAAAAGACCCAGGACCACTTCACCGGCCAAGAGCTGATCGCCATCATCAAGTCCCTGGACGACAAGTATAAAGACGTCATCTTGATGAAATACTTAGACGATCTTTCCACCAAAGAAATTGCTCTTGTGCTCAACGAAACCGAAAACAACGTGTACGTGCGTTTGAGCCGGGGGTTGGAAAAAGTGAAGGAGGTGGTGAGGGGGCAGGAAGTGTTCGCATTACGTATGTAAAAAAGCCCTGACGTTTGGCCGGGGCGCTTTTTATTTACTCGTGCCAATAGTTAGTCTTATTAAAATACTCATCGGCCCGGTCAATGATTTTTTTCATAATAGTAATACATTCCACCGGATATTTTCCCACGGCTGTTTCATCAGAAAGCATCAAGGTGTCGGCTCCGTCAAATACGGCGTTGGCCACATCAGTCACTTCCGCGTAGGTGGGGTGGGATTTTTCAACCATGGAAAGCATCATTTGGGTGGCCACCATGGCGGATTTTTGGTGCCAATGGGCGTGCCGGATAAGTTCTTTTTGTAAAATGGGAAGTTCTTCCATGGGCATTTCAATGCCCAAATCTCCGCGGGCGATCATAATGCCATCTGATTCCCGGATGATTTTATCAATAGCCGGCATGGCGGTTCCGCGTTCAATTTTAGCAATGATTTTAATATCTGGTCCGATAATCTTGCGTAGTTTCTGAATGTCTTCTTCGCTTTGCACAAATGATAGTCCCATGTAATCCACTCCCACTGAGGCGCCGAAAGCCGCGTCAATTTCATCTTTAGCAGTTAGTCCTCCGCCTGATAAATTGGTTTTCGGCAGGTTAATGCCTTTTTTACTACTTAACACTCCGCCTCGTTCAACCTTGCAGAATATTTTTCCATCAGCAATGTTGATGATGATCAGCTCAATGGCTCCGTTGACCAAAAAGAACGGATGGCCAACCTCTAAGTCATTAATCAAATCTTTACTGTCAATGGGAATGCAGGTTTTGTCGTTGGCATCACATTTATCAAAAGAAAAGGAATATTCTTCGCCTTCTTTCATGTGGATTTCTTCGGGTAAAATGCCAACACGGATGCGGGGGCCACACAAATCCTGGAACACTTTTACTTCAATGCCTGTTTCTTCTTTCAGTTTTTTAAAATTCTCTTTTAATTCTATCAGCTGGTCATTGGAAGCGTGTGCAAAATTCAGCCGGGCGGTATCCATGCCAGCCAGCGCCATTTTTTTTAAGATTTCATAGTCTCCGGATCTTCGTCCGACATTGGCCACAATTTTTGGATTCATGAATTTACGGAGCGAAGCGAGGAAATTCACCTCGCAAATGGGGTTTGAGGGAGCGTAGCGACACTCAGTTCGCATTTTGCAAAAAATGAGAACATACATTCCCTTGAGACCCCATTTGCGCTGGATACCTTGTTCGCTTGTTTCTTGTTAGTTTATATAGAAGGAATCATAGCACATATTTTACTGTTTTACCATACAGCGTCTTGCACAAGATCCAAGATTGAAAAAACCTCCTAAATAGCGTAACGTGTAAGTAATAATATCTTAATGCGTCTTATATGCTAGACACAGACAAAGAGCAACAATTCCTAGAGGCGCACACCCAACACTCCGACGCCATCTTCCGCTATTGCTACTATCGCGTCTTTGACCGCGAGAAAGCCAAGGATTACGTCCAGGAAACGTACCTTCGCACCTGGAAGTACCTTGCCGAAGGCCGTAAGGTGGATAACA